>Ga0209518_1000073_pt1 | contig 137881 bp, 139 predicted proteins | sample RifGroB1_FD_183993 | JGI IMG/M metagenome (GOLD analysis project Ga0209518, IMG submission 183993) | Groundwater microbial communities from Rifle, Colorado, USA - Groundwater B1 (SPAdes) (version 2) | ecosystem: Environmental > Aquatic > Deep subsurface > Groundwater | place: Rifle, Colorado...
GGGCCCGTCTCGGCTACAGGTTGTGATTTCCCATTGAGCGGTTTTTTCATAACCGTTCCAATATTCGTTGAAGCTTAAATTGTTGGCTTTTGCCAAACTCCATCCGGCAAAGACAGTTATCGGAGCGGTTATTAAGCTGATAATAACGCTACCAATAATAAATTCTTTTTTGGTTATTTCATAAATATTTTTAGTTTTATCCAAAAAATATTTGATAGCACATCCGGCCAATAAAGCCGCAACTATGACCAATATTACGTAAAGAGGCATAGATAAACCTCCGCGTTTTCAAGGTCCTTACTAAACAAGTCCAATTTTTATAACATAATATTCTTATGATTGTCAATAATAAAAAGATTCTTGCGTATATGCATAGAAAACAAAAAACCTTTGTATTTTACAAAGGTTAATTATTTAATGGGGGATCATCGGTATCATTATGAAAGTTTTTTTCTAGCCAATCATAATATTCGGGATAAGATATAATATCTAGTTCAATAGCAAACGTACATTTTAAACCTGTGAGACCCCGCGCTTCCAGAATTCCCGGTTCAACGTATAGTTCAGAGCATTTTGCGCAAAAATAAGCCGGTAGATTAAATACATATTTTTCTTTTTTGTTTGGGCGGAACCAGATCGTATCAAAAAAAGAAGTCAGTATTTCGTTACTGCATTGCGGGCACGTAGACGGTGGGTCCATATGGATCACCAGGCGCATCTGTTATTAAGCAGCTGTTAATAAAATTATAGTCTAAATTTTTTAATAAACAATGCTCAGAGCATATAATTCATAGTCTGTCCTTAATTTGCTATAATGTGTTTATGATAATCAGGTATTTATTATGGCATTACGGGTCAGGATTTAAGTCTTTCGCCGCTGCTGAGAGGAATTTTATTGATTTTGGTTGGTATCTATTTTCGATAACAGAACTTACAAAATCTTTATTCGCGCCCTGGCATCAAATACTTGAGAAAAAATCCGGTAATGTTTTTACGGGAAATTTTTGGTATGCGCTATGGGGTAATATTATTTCAAGATTTATGGGCGGATTGGTACGTTTAATTACGATAGGGGTCGGGTTGATTTTTGAAACTATTATTGTAATAAGTGTAGCTTTTTTGACCGTTCTATGGCTTATGGCGCCGATCCTTATTTTATTTTTTTATGTGTACGGTTTTTTCGCGTTAATTAATTAGATGGCGTATGCCGGGTAGTGAAAATTCGACCGTTCGCGTAAGCGAACAAGCTACCCAGCAAGTAAATTTAGATATAATAATTATTAAATTAAATTTTAGTTAAACATTCGATGATAGTTGCTCTAAGTCGAATTTCTACTACCCGGTATGAATAATATTTTTAATTTATCCGAAGCGCCGGCTCTTTCTGCTGTTTTAATAAGAAAAATATGGCCGCGCAGTATTCACAGCATGGCGATCTGGATTGTTGGCGGAGCCGGCATATTTTTTCTTATACTTGCCGTTATTATCGGCGAAATTTTTGTAAGTTTTTTTGCCTGGAGTCTTGCTACATTCGGAGTATTATTATTTTTTTACGGTTTCATTCAACACGGATTTTCATATAGCGGCCGGATTAAGTTGAACGAAGCTATAATGAGAATAAAAAAAGGAGAAGATATAAATTTGGCCCTCTTTTTTGATTTTTATGCCACGCGTGCGGTTTTAAATTCCGGTCCTTTGCGTAATATACCTTCAATATATTCATTGACAGATCAATTGTTAAAGGAAAAAAGGATGAAATGGGTTTGTATGCGTTTGGGCTTAGATGCAAACCAAGTCAGGAAGGATCTTTCGGCCATGCCTTTTGTATCTGATGCGGGAGATTTATTTTTTCGTACTATAAAGTTAGCCGCTCATCACGCTGAGCATCGTAACCACAAATTTATAGGCATCTTGGATCTTTTTTCTGCTTTAGCAGTTGAAAATCCAAACTTTAAGAAGTATCTGTTCGAGCACGGTATTGAGCCGAAAGATTTTGACCTTATAGTGCATTGGCAGGACCATGTTCAGCATATAGTTGATCATAGACGTAGATTTTGGTTGAGAGAGAACCTGTTTAGGGGGGAACCCATAGGTAAGGGCTGGTCAGGAGGCTTTACGCCCTTATTAGATGCCTATTCTACGGATATAACCCAAGCCGTTCAGACCCGGGGTTTAAATACCCGTATAATTGGACGCAAAAAGGAAATCGAGACAATTGAACAGGTTTTAGCCAAAGCCGGTCAAAATAATGTTTTGCTAGTAGGCGAGGCCGGAGTAGGCAGAGAAACAATTCTATATGGATTTGCAAAAAGAATGCTTGAGGGCAAATCTATAGAACAATTGAATCGCCAAAAATTAATACAACTTGACCTGTCTTCCGCAATTGCAGGATTAAAAACCATAGGAGAAATAGACGGAAGAGTAAAGCAACTTTTTTCTGAAGCAATACACGCTTCAAATATAATTTTAATAATACAAAATTTCCATCATTTTTTTGGCCAATCTTTTGCGGATGGAGTTATAGATATTTCACGCGCAATCGTTCCATTTATAAAAAGTTCGCACATGCAACTTATCGCTATTACTACGCATGAAGGTTATCACGAAAAAATAGAAAAATTAGGAGAACTTAAAGATGCATTTCATGTATTGGAGGTTCAGGAACCCGATATTATGAGCGTAAGGCAAATTTTAATGGATAGCATAATGCAGTTTGAATATAAATATAAAATATTTTTTCCGTATGCTTCTATAAAAGCCATTGTTGATTTTTCAGATCGGTACATACAAAACGTTCCTTTTCCCGAAAAAGCAGTTGATCTTTTAGAGGAAGTTTCTGTTTTGGCTTCCCGTAACAAAAAAAATATTGTCACTGTGGATGATGTTGCTGCAATTGTTTCTTCACGCACACAAGTTCCTGTGGGTTCAGTTCAAGAAGAAGAAAAGGAAAAACTTTTACATCTTGAGGATCTGATACATCAAAGAATAATCGATCAGGAAGAAGCTGTCAGTGCTATTGCAAATGCTATGCGTCGGGCCAGAGCCGGGATCAGTAATACGAGCAAAAGACCGATCGGTTCTTTTCTTTTTCTTGGGCCTACCGGTGTAGGTAAAACAGAAACAGCTAAGGCTTTGGCGCATGTTTATTTCGGTTCAGACACGCGCATGGTTCGTTTTGACATGTCCGAATATAATGCGCCCGATTCCGAACAGCGTCTTATCGGCTCGCCTGCCACGCGCGAGGAAGGGACTCTTACGACCGCTGTGCGAGAAAATCCCTTCTGCTTATTGCTTCTTGATGAGCTGGAAAAAGCCAATAGCAAGGTACTTAATCTTTTTTTACAGGTTTTGGATGAAGGTCACCTTACTGATGGTTGGGGCCGGAAAGTAGTTTTTACACACACAATAATTATTGCAACATCAAACGCCGGAGCAGAATATATAAGAGAAGCCATTAAACAAAGTAAAAACAGAGAAGAATTATCAAAGGGTTTAATAGAATATTTATTAGCTCAGGCTTTATTTAAACCCGAGTTTTTAAACCGTTTTGACGGCACAATAGTTTTCAAGCCGCTTGAACGTGAGCATGTTGTGCAGATCATAAAAATGTTGATAAATAATTTATCGACCCAACTTTATCACGAAAAAGGTATAAAAATACTTGCTGACGACAATGCTATAAACAAACTTTTAGAATTAGGCTTTAGTCAGAATTTTGGAGGGCGCGAATTAAGAAGAATAGTTCAGGAAAACGTTGAAGACGAAATAGCTAAGAAAATATTATCTAGTGAATTGAAGCATGGCGACACTTTTGTTCTTAAAAGTGAAAACTTGTCCCGTTAAAAGCTTGCGAGAAATACTGTTTGCCGGAAAAGGCCACGTCTTTTCCGGCAATTTTTAGAATATTGAGTATTTTATTTCAAGATATACGTGACCGCTTGCGGCAAATTTATAACGGGATTTAAGGAAAAACCTTTAATATAAAACAATTTTTGATAAAAACAGATATCCACATAAATGTGGATATCTTTAATTTTGCGCTCAATACAATGAAGTGGGATACTATGAATACAAAGTGGTGAGATGTGGATAATAGTGGGGATAAGTATTAAAAACAGTGGATAACTATCATGCCGGGTAGTGAAAATTAGACCGTTTGCCGAGGGCAAACAGAAATATTCGGCAGAGAAATCAGATAAAAAATAATAAAGTTAACAGAGATTAGACTAATATTTTTAAGTAAAAAGTCTAATTTCTACTACCCGGCATGTTCATAGGAGAATATCGACATACAATTGATACAAAAAAAAGAGTCGCCATCCCTGCAAGATTCCGCAAAGATATGGGTCAAAGGGTTGTAGTAACAAGGGGATTGGATTCTTGTCTTTTTATTTATCCGCTTAAAGAGTGGGAAACCTTAGCTGAAAGTTTGAGTAAATTGCCAACAGGAAAAGCGGAAACAAGAAGTTTTGTTCGTCTTATGCTAGCGGGTGCCTTGGATCTGGATGTAGATTCTTTGGGGAGAATATTACTTGCTGATTACTTAAGAGCTTATGCTGCTTTGGGCAAAAAAGTTGTTATAGCAGGAGTTTATAACCGTTTGGAGGTTTGGGATGAAGGGAAATGGGCTGAGTATAAGAATAAAGCAGAGCAATCCAGTGAAAGTATCGCAGAAAAATTAGGAGATTTAGGAGTTTATTAAAATGGCACATATTCCTGTTCTTGCAAATGAGGTAGTGAAATTTATTGAGCCAAAGGGCGGAAGAAATTACATAGATTGCACGTTGGGGGACGGAGGACACGCAGAATTGATCTTGGCGCATTCTTCTCCGGACGGTAAGTTGCTGGGCATCGATAGAGATCAAGGAAGTTTAAGAAGAGCAGAAAAAAATTTACAACGATTTAACGGAAGAACAATTTTAATTCACGAGAGCTATTCGAATCTTTCCACAATTATCGCACACTATAATTTTTCAAACATTTATGGAATTTTATTTGATCTTGGTATATCGAGTTATCACATTGAAGAATCTGGTGGAGGGTTTTCTTTCCGTGCGAACGAGCCGTTAGATATGCGGTTTAACCGTTTGGGTCAGGCGGAAACCGCGGCAGATATTTTAAATACAAGAGATAAAGCGCAATTGGAAGAAATATTAGAAATGTTCGGTGGAGAAACTTACGCGTTAAATATAGCTGAAGAGATCATACGCAAAAGAGAACGTCACAAAATAGAAACAACAGCAGATCTTTTGGAAATAATAAATAAAGTTAAAAAGAGTACAAACAGAAAAATACATCCGGCGACAAAAACATTTCAGGCATTACGCATCGCGGTGAATAAAGAAATGGATCTGCTTGCTGAAGTTTTACCGCAAATGACAGAAAATTTAAAAAAAGGAGGGCGGATAGCGTTCATTTCCTATCACTCACTTGAAGACGCAATAGTCAAAGATTTTTTTCAGGGACTTGCTCAGGCGAATGAAGTAAAAATTTTAACAGACAAACCCGTATCACCAAGCTTGATCGAGCAGAGAGAGAATCCCCGTTCACGTTCCGCAAAATTACGTGTAGTTGAAAAAATATAATTTAAAAATGAAAAAAAGATACCGAAAAAATTCAAAAAGTCCTTTGTTCGCAGCATATAGCTTTGCGGGATATAATGTTGCCTATGCCGCAAAGGGTCTGAGTAGAGGAATTTTTGACAAAAGAACCTATCAGAGTTTTTGGCTTTCCGCCTTTTTAATATTGTTGGTTTTCTTGAGTTCTTTGGGGTGGTACGTTTTCGCTGTTAGTGCTAGGGTAGGTGAAGATTATAAGCTTCAGAGACTGGAAAAGAAGATCCAAAGCTTAAACGAAGAACATAACAATTTAGTTGTCCGTTTATCTCAGGAGAAGACTTTGGATAAAATTGAAGAACGGGCTTTAACTCTAGGTCTTGTGCCTTCTTTTAAGGCTTCATACGTGGCTTTGCCCAGTTCTGCGGTGGCTTTTAGCCAAGATGCAGATACGGCGCGGTAATTATGCAACCAGTAAGAGCATCCGTTGTATTTATTATATTTATCGGTGCGGCAGCGATCATCATCAGCCGCCTTTTTTTTCTGCAAGTATTCGAACATGATTTTTATGCCGCTTTAGCCCGCGGTCAGCAACAAGTTTTTGAAAATATTGTTCCTGAACGCGGAGGAATTTTTCTAACCGATAAAAACAATGAAACAACCCCGTTGGCAGTCAATAAGGATTTTCCTTTCGTGTACGCGGTACCCAAAGACATAGAAGATGGAGAGAAAACAGCTAAACAGCTTAGTGAAATTTTCGGAGGAGATGAAAAAGAAATTTTGGAGAAATTATCAAAAAAAGAAGATACCTATGAAGTGCTTGCGCAACGAATTAATGAGGAACAGGTCCAAAAAATAAAAGATTTAAATATTAAAGGTATAGCTATTCGTAATGAACGCCTGCGCTATTATCCCGCGGGCTCTTTGGCTTCTCATGTTAGCGGTTTTGTGGGTCAGGATGAAGAAGGCGTTATAGGACGTTATGGTTTGGAGGGTTTCTATGAAAAAAAATTACGCGGAGTTGTAGGCAAGCTTGTAGGGGAAAAAGATGCCCGAGGTAACATTCTTCAGTCATTTGGAGAAAATAAAGACGCGGCTCAACCCGGAAATGATCTACTTTTAACCATTGACCCCAACATTCAAACAATAGTCGAAGAAAAACTTCGAGATGCTACAGAAAAGTGGAGCATAGACGGAGGAACTATTATAGTAATGGATCCTTTAACCGGAGCAATTAGAGCGCTGGCCAACTTTCCCAATTTCGATTTGAATAATTATTCCAAAGTAGAGGACGCCAATGTATTTGCCAATCCAGCTGTCAGTCATTTGTTTGAACCGGGTTCAGTGTTTAAGCCGATAACAATAGCCGCGGGTTTGGATACAAAAACAATTACTCCCGGAACAACTTATGAAAATACCGGCTCAGTAAAGATAGGGAGCTATACGATAACTAACGTAGTTCAAGAGGCTAAAGGCATCCGAACCATGACCGAAGTTTTAGAGGAATCCCTAAATACAGGAGTTATTTTTGTTGAAGAAAAAACCGGTCAAGATGTTTTTAAAAAATATGTTGAATCTTTCGGTATGAATGAAAAAACGGGCATAGATATTTTTGGTGAAGTTCCCGGCAACATTTCAAATTTATCCGACAAAAGGGCTATTAATTACGCTACCGCTTCGTTTGGCCAGGGAATTGCTATTACGCCTATTGAAATGACCATGGGTATTGCTGCTATCGCCAATCAGGGAGAGCTTATGACCCCATATGTAGTTCAAACTATTAGGCATGCTGATGGTACCGAGGAGAGAACACAACCTGAAAGTAAACGTAAAGTTATGTCTTCTCGCGCGGCAAACGATCTTATTGCTATGATGGTATCAGTGGTCCGTAACGGTACCGGTAAGCGTGCTCAAATACCCGGCTATACTATTGCCGGTAAAACCGGTACTGCACAGGTACCAAATCTTGAAAGCAGAGGGTATTCAGACAAAGATATTCATACTTTTGCCGGATTTTTTCCGGCGTTTGATCCCAGAGTATTGATATTTATTAAATTAGACGATCCAAAAGGAGTACGTTACGCAGAAGGTTCGGCCGTTCCGCTTTTTCGCGAAATAGCCGAGTATCTGATAACTTATTACGCAATACCGCCTGATGCTCCGCAAAATTAATCATGCGCAATATTATTAAAGTAATTCTATATATTTTGTCTAAAGCGGCTTTGATCCGTTATCAGCCCATGGTTATAGGTATTACCGGGAGCGTAGGCAAGAGCAGTACAAAAGACGCGATTTTTACAATTTTAAGCGCGCAATATCATAAAAAAGTACGAAAGAATCAGTTAAATTTGAATACGGAAATAGGCGTTCCGTTAACTGTACTCGGTATTTCGGGAGGGGGCAGAAATCTTTTTAAATGGTTTATTAATTTTATTAAGGCGCTGTTAAAAATTTTATGGGATCCTTTTTATCCGGAAATTTTGGTATTAGAGCTTGGCGCAGACAAACCGGGCGATATTAAATATTTGGCTAATTTAATTAAGCCGCATATCGGAGTTATTACTGCTGTGGGCGAAATACCTGTACATGTTGAGTTTTTTGCCGGTCCCAAAAATCTTGCACGGGAAAAAGCCCGTTTAATTGAAGCTATCCCGCCCAGCGGATTTTCTATTTTAAATTGTGATGATGATACCGTGCTTGATATGCGCGAGAGATCGCTGGCGCATGTACTTACGTTTGGTTTTGGTGAAGGTGCCACCGTACGCGCAACTGCGGTTGAGATGCGCTATACAGCAGATGTTAACGGCAAGCAGGTTCCTGATGGAATAAATTTTAAACTGGAGCATACCGGGAAAATAGTTCCGGTGCGTCTTCATAATGTTTTTGGGAAAGGCGCAGTATATTCTGCTCTTGCAGCAGCCGCTTGCGGTATTGCGCTCAAGATGAATTTGGTTGAAATTGCGGAAGCTTTGGGCGCATTCGAAAGTCCGCCAGGACGACTAAAACTTATTGAAGGAGAAAAAAACACTTTTATATTAGATGACACCTATAATGCTTCACCTACGGCAACAGTAATGGCTCTTGAAACACTCGATGCTCTTTCTGTATCACGTCGTATTGCTGTTTTGGGGGACATGCTTGAGCTTGGTAGATATTCAGAAGCTGCGCATAGAAGCATCGGTGAAAAGGCGCAGCATATGGCCGATATTCTTATAACAGTTGGCGACCGCGCAAGATTCATTGCAAACGAAGCTTTATCGCGCGGCATGGAAGAAAATAAAATATTTAGTTATTCGACGACAGAAGAAGCTTCAGCCAAACTTGAAGAAATATTAAAAGAAGGGGATTTGGTTCTGGTGAAAGGCTCTCGTGCGATGCAAATGGAAAAGATAGTTAAAGAAATAATGGCTTATCCTGAAAAAGCAGAAAGGCTTCTTGTCCATTAGATAAATTATTACTATAGATAGGAGAAAATAAACTCGCAAAAAGCGGGTTTTTATTTTTAAGTAGAATTATCAGTTGGGTTTATCCCGTTAGAGACAGGAAGCGCTTTTAAAATAAGTTTCAATGAAGTGCTTCCGTAAATCAAACGCATAGATCTTAAAATAAGAGCCGCGCGTTTTATTGACACGACGCATAAAATAAAGTTGGTTGTCTCTAACGGGATTTACATTTTAAATATTTCGTTGTATAACAACACCAACTCTTTGAAAATTTAATTACAGTAAGGCGGGTTGAATGGATACCATTCAGTTAAGAAAGAAACTTCTTTCTCGTATGGAAACTCTGCGCCAATCAAACGGCGCTTTTATTGCCGCCCCAACCGTTGATTATCGAGCTTGTTGGCTGCGTGATCAGGTTTACACCATTTTTGCTTATTACTTTATCAGTGATTATGAGAAACTGATCCAGGGTATGCACGCAGTTTTTGATATTTTACATACGCAGCGTCATAAAATGATCTCTGCTTCTCCGCGTAAGGGTGCAGGTGAGCATATTCACGCGAAATATAATGTTGCTGATTTTTCAGAAATAACCCAACAATGGGGGCATCATCAGCTTGATGCTATAGGTCTTTTTCTGCATATGGTTGCGGATTTAGATTTCAAACACATTAACGTTATGCGTGATAATCGCGATCGCGAATTAATTACGCTTTTGATAGCTTATTTGCAAGCTGTACGTTACTGGGAAAATGCTGATTTTGGCATGTGGGAAGAGGACGAATTTGTTCACGCTTCATCTGTCGGAGCCGTTGTATCCGGTTTGTTGTATTTATACCGTCAGGAAATTGTATATGTTCCGGAAAATTTAATTCGTCTGGGTAGAGAAACGCTTCATCGAACGCTTCCGAATGAATATGCCGGTCGTGATGTGGATATAGCGCTTCTTTCTTTGATTTGGCCTTATAATATTGTTTCGCGCGATATTCGTGAAGAAATATTAAGCCGAGTTAAAGGAAAATTAGTACAAGAACACGGGCTTAATCGTTACTGGGGCGATAATTATTATCGTTCAGATAACGGTATTTCTGCCGAATGGCCAATGGGTTTTTTCTGGCTTTCGATCATATATTCACAGATGAATAAAGTTGAAGAAGCTAAGCATTGGTTTGAGCGAGGCATTGCTCAAATAACCAAAAAAGGTGATGTGCCCGAGTTATATAAAAACGGTCATCCCAACGAACATACGCCTCTTGCATGGGCTCATGCTATGGCTCTGATAGCTTTGGCAAAATTGAAAGTTAAAAGCGAACAGCTTTCTTTTATGGTTCCAAATATAGTGGACGAATAGAAAGGAGTCATTATTAATGGAAATACTTTTGGTTGGTCTTGCTGTATTCTATTATTTATTTTTTGGGCTTATATGCGCGCTTTATTGGAGGCCTTATGAAAATATGTTTATGGCAGTTTTCTTTGTTGTTTTGTGGCCACTTATCTTGTGGGTAGTAGTAGTACTTCGGTTTCGGGATATTATTTTTCTGAATAAAAATAGTGATAAACATAATTAAAACGGCACAACGTGTCGTTTTTTATTTTGCCCAGCCCTAATTTCTATGTAAATGGATGTTTTGCGGATAGAAAGAGTTTTATTTTTTACGATCTTATACAAAGTTTTTAAGGTAAAATTAGGGCTGGGTTGACATATTTTAATGAATTCATTATGTTATATTTAGTAATTTGAAAAGAGGTCGGCGTGTTGGAAATTTCATTTCTGTCAAAAGAAGGACAGAACAGAGATTGTAAATCTTCGAAGGAAACAGTTTTATCTTATATTAAAGCTTCAGATGAAGTTCGTGGCGAATTTAGTTCCAAAGACGTTATTGGTTCTTTCGGTCACATCTATTGGTGCTGGGCAAAAGAATGCGCAACCATCTGGAGAACGCTTAAGTTCCACAATGTCGAAGCCATGCAACACGCTATTGATAAAGATTTAATTAAAGACCCTGTCTTTTGCGAAAGAATTAATGAAGAAATTCAAGAACTTCTTGCGCGTTGGCAGAACGAAGATCCCGGCGTAGTAATTACGCCTCTGATACCCGATCCTTCGGTATTGAATAAAGATCTTCTTAATTAAATTTAAAAACCTTCGGTTAAACCGAAGGTTTATTGTTTATGCATATATTGTATGTATAATTATAACGATGGCTCCTTCGTCTAGTGGGCTTTGTGCGAGACTAAGAGCGCAAAGCGGGAATCAAAAAGATTCCCGGGCATGTGCTTCGACACGGTTTTTTGCTGGAAGCTTTGCTGACGTTAAAATGTCGAAGCGTATGAGGACATGAATCTTTAATAATTTTGCTCCTATCGTCTAGCCCGGTCTAGGACGTCAGGTTCTCATCCTGGAAACTGGGGTTCGAATCCCCATAGGAGCACAGTTTCTGCCGTGTTTGCGGGAACACGGGAATAAAGTATGTACCCCGGGTTTCGTGGCGCTAAAGCGCATCACTCAACCCGTCTCGCGGTTCGCAAACAAAGCAGTTTGTTTGCTTTGCACCGCTCGACCCCGTAGGAGCTACATCCAATTTGCTTAGTTTGGAGAGCAAACTGTAGCAAATTGTGATGCCCGCCTTTGGCGGGCAAACAAGACTGAAAAGTATTTTTACCGAGTTCGAACCCAAGCGTATAGACGACATTAAAATAAAACGCTATAATATTAAAATTAAAATTTAACAAAAATATATGCCGGGTAGTGAAAATTCGACTGTTCCGCGCAGCGGAACAAAGAATATCACTAACTGGTATTTAAGAAATAGTTTTAAAAATAAATTAATTAAGAAATCGATGAAACAATAAGTCGAATTTCTACTACCCGGTATGCATTTACTAACAAAATCTTTTTCTGTTGCTACACTAGTTGCAACTTTCGCTATACCGGTATCAGCGAATTTTTTGAGTACTCCTTATACGCTTAATACTGCAGGAGTTAACAAAACTTTAATTCTTCCCTCGGCGGCGGATAATTCTCCGGTTATTTCTTTGGGAAGCGCGGTTGATCCGCAGAGCGGTGAAGTTGTAGAGGGATATGCTATTGTCCACCACAAGAATCAGGCTGCGCGAACAGGCGCTGCAACCAAAGGTGGTCCAACTTGTTATGGTTATATGGCTCGCGACGCAAAATGGAAATCAGTTGAGTCTTGGGTTGTTAACGGTGCAAATACACGAGGTCTGGTTGCTGATTTTGTTTTGGCTAATTTATCTTCTGATATTAGTAAATGGGAGGATGCTTCAGATGGGGTTGTGGGTAATTCTTTGGGCGCAGATATTTTGGGGGAAGGTTCTCTTACCACAGATGCGTTGGTCGCGGATACTTCAGCGCCGGACGGTTTAAATGAAGTTTATTTTGCGGATATAGAAGATTCAAGCGCGATCGCAGTTACTATTGTATGGGGTGTTTTTGGCGGTCCTCCTTCCGGCAGAAAATTGGTTGAATGGGAGCAGATTTATGACGATACAACCTACGATTGGTCTGCGTCAGGTGAAGCAGAAAAAATGGATTTTGAAAATATCGCGACACACGAATTAGGACATTCAACGGGCTTGGCAGATATTTACGACGCTTCTTGCGCGGACGTAACAATGTATGGTTATGCGACCGAGGGCGAAATTTCAAAGCGAGATCTTGCACCGGCTGACGTTACCGGCATTAACAAACTATATTAATTGTAATTTTACAAAAACCCCTCTCTGCCTTCGTCTTCGCCAGCTGGCGAATGACGGATGGCGGATCAAGGGGTTTTTGATTTATTTAATTAAAGAATAAAATTTATATGTTCCCAAAAAAATTAAATCAAAAACAGCTTTTAATTGCGGGCGGTACAGCTTTAATTATTCTTGTTGCGGGATTTATTTTATGGCAGTTTACGGGCACGCCTACAACATACGTTGATGCCGATCAGACTTTTACTGAGGATTATATGATTTCTGTAGGAGAAAGAGTGGTGGTACGTAACGGCGCGACATTAACTTTTGAGAAGAATTTAACTGTGAAAGGTTCACTTCTTTGCGAAGGCGGTCCGCTTAAATTAATTGTAAACGGCAAGCTTACAATAGAGCGCCATGTTCAATGTGATCTGTCAGACGATCTTACCGGCAATGAATCAGGTAACGGCATTCTTATAGCCGCAAAAAGTGCAGATATTACAAAAGATGCTGTTATTGTTTCAAATGGAAACATCCAGGTTGTTTCTTCGGCAGATAAGTTCGCAACAACCAAAGAAGCAGTACAAAATTTATATAATGAGGCCGGTGTTTGGACCAATGATAAAGTAAATATCGGTCCATTTATACCGTTCAACGAAATTCCAAAAGGAGTTAAAGGGCTCCCAACGAGTTTAAGAGTGCCTCTGCCAACTGAATCCACATCACAAAACAAGTTGGGATTATTGGTTAATACCGCATATGCTCAGGAAGCTGAGCCCGCAGTTGATAACGAAGGCAATCCCGTCGCAAATGCATGGCGAATTCGCGGTAAGTGGTATGTTGGTGCAGATCCTGCATTTCCGCCTCCGTTTGATCTGACCATTCCGACTCCACCTCCGGGAGTAGATAAAATTATTTTGAATTTTGATTTTAGTGACGGTAACGGCGGTGTAGAAATTGCTGATTTTGATCTTACCGGTCCCAATGGACGCGCAGGAAAGCTTGGCGAAGAGTCTTGTAATTCTCAGGGCGGTAAAGGTGAAGACGCAATGCGTTTTAATGTTCGAGCTCGCGGTAACGTTACAATGAATAATTTTAATATTCATTTGGGTGCCGGTGGCGAAGGGGGACGGGCCGAAACTTCAAAAAATTGTGATCCGGGTATCGCAACGGGCGGACAAGGCGGACAATCAGGAAATATTAAAATTGTTTCAGATAGCGGAATTGATATTGCCGGCGCGTTTAATATTTATCCCGGTCCAGGCGGCAGGGGTGGAGAAGCGATTGCTCACGGTAAAAAAGGTGATGACGGGTGTCCGGGTCAAAAAGGCGGCGATGCTACAGCAACCGGCGGAAAAGGTGGCGATAACAAAAAAGGTTTAATGGTTGCCGGTGCAGTTGGTGGAACAGAAAATGTAACTATTAATGAAATCATTGGCGGTGACGGAGGAAACGCTATTGCAAATGGCGGTGATGGAGGTAATGGCAATGGTCCTGATTGTGATGGCGGTGCAGGCGGTAAAGCAACAGCAACCGGTGGTAAGGGCGGAGATGCGCAATCCGTTAAAGCAACTTCAACAGGCGGGAACGGAGGAAATTCTACAGCAAAACCGGGCAAGGGCGGTAATGGCGGTAACGGTTCAGCAACAGAGCGTGGTGGAAATGGGGGCAATGGTGGCGATGCTAAGGGTACAAAAGGTATTGCGGGCGTAGGCACAACAAATAGCGGTGTTGATGGAGCTGTTCTTGAAGAAAAAGGCGGGGATGGCGGTAACGGTGGAGATGGATGTCCTCCTGGCGGTGGTGGCAATGGCGGAAATGGTAATCCTGTCGGCAATAAAGGTGAAGACGGTAAGAATTTATGTGTAGGCGAAGAGGCTCCTCCGGTGACAGATCCGACGCCTCCTCCACCCCCTCCAACTGATTCATTTTTTGATGTTTTCTTTGATGTGACTAGTCATAATTTTACGCACACCATAGGTTCTTCTCCCTGTCCGCAAGCGGTTGGTACGACAAAAATTGTTGTTGAAGGCACGGCTCCTACAGGATTAAAGGCAAAAGTTGTCGGCGCTCTTCCAAACTGGTTAGCGGTTAGTCCTAACGGTACAATTTTAAATTTCCAATTTACTTGTAATATTGATACGTTCGAATCACAGACATTGAACACCACAGTAAAAGTTCAGGCGCAAGATGGAACGGGTAGGGTACTTGAAGACGTTAACGTAACTGTAAGAGGAAATATAATCGCAAATTAAAAATATTTTTTAAATAGTCGAATAAAAACGTTCTTTTAGGAGAGCGTTTTTATTTTGACAGTTTATAAGTTTTAGTTTATCGTATAAATAATTACGCTCTTCAAAATCAGGAGATAAAATGCATTGCAACGGGAAAAGAATCTGTAATTGTCACGCGTGCCGGTTTGCCAGTGTTTTTAGACTAAATCTTAAATCTGGACAATGCGCTTCATGCGCCAAATAAACTCGACAATCATGTCGAGTTTTTTCATGGTATAATTTAAAATGATGTTTCAGAAGAAAGTATCTATTATTTTTTTTGGTTTTGTTGCCGTTTTGGCGATATTTTTTTATTTAAATAACGGGAAAACTGTTACGCTGAAAGAAACTACAAGTCCGGTAAATTTTATTGATCAAATATTTGAAAATAGTGATCAGGAAAAAATAACCGCCGCTGATGCACTAAACGATTTGAGTCTTGTTGTTGAAGAATTCGATGCACTGCGCGTTCCCGGTGAATCTTTTGAAAATGAATATTCTAATATTAAGCAAATATTTGCATCGGGGGACTATTCAAAAACCATAGCCGAAAGCCGGGCGATTGAAAAAATAATACGCACATCTATCGAAGAAGAAAATCAAAAGCCAAAGATTTCCATAACTTTTGATGCGGGCGCGGGTTTAGGCGCCACGCAAAAACTTATAGATTATCTTGCCGATTCAAGACTTAAAATAACTTTTTTCTCAACGGGCAAATGGACAGAGCAGAACACCGAACTTTTTAAGAAAATTCTTGTTCCCAAAGAGGGTTTAATAAATGAATTGGGCAATCATACTTATAGCCATCCGCATTTGGTTTCCGGCGGCTTAACAGATGAACAGATCAAAGAAGAGATAACTAAAACCGAGAATATTTTTAATTCCTTGGGATATCCGGCTAAACCCCTTCGACAAGCTCAGGGCAAGCTCCTATTTAGATATCCATACGGGGAACGTAATGCGCATACCGATGCTTTGTTAAAAGATCTTGGATACGTTTCTGTCTATTGGACAGTTGATTCGTTAGGTTGGCAAAACAAACAGACCAGTGAACAAATTGCCGAAAGAATAATCAGTAAAATCGGACCCAAAGGCATTACTCTTATGCACGTTGGCAGTAACGAAGACGTTGCTTCAGTGCCATCAGTAGTCGAGAGGCTCAAATCCCAATATAGGTTTGTTTTTGTGTCTGAGCTGTAAATTTAACCCCCGGTACGTAGTTTGTATTTATATTTCTTATTGATATAATGGCTTTTGTCAGACATTAAAACTATGCCAGGTAGTGAAAATTCGACCGTTCCGCAGAGCGGAACAAAGATACTTGGTTAAGTTAAATAAACTTTGCACAACTTTTTAAAATTAAAAGTTCATCAATTTATAAATAAATAGTCGAATTTCTACTACCTGGTATGCCAAACAATAAAAATCAAATACAGGATAAAAAATTTGCAGCAGAATCTATTCATGAATTTAAAGGTCCTAAATTTAAAGTTGACCCCGCGTATGAATATAACGATGTGGATCTTGAACAACAGTATTCTGATATAAAATCCCGCAAAGAAATAAGTTTAGCCACATATTTTTCAAAACGAATACAAATAAATCTGCCTTTTGTTTCGGCTCCGATGGACACCGTTACCGGCTCCGCCATGGCTATTGCTTTAGCACGCAAAGGAGCAATTGGCGTTTTGCCGCGATTTTCAATAATTGACCAACAGGTTCAGGAAGTTGTACGCGTTAAGCGGTCAGGACATTTTATTATCGAAAACCCAGTGGTTATGACCCCTGAGCATACGGTTGCTGATGCGCGTAAAGTTATTGATGAATATGGTGTTGGCGGAATAGTTATTGTTGATGACATAGAAAACAAAAAAGCGGTCGGAATAGTTACGACCCGCGATATGATGTATGAGTTAGACGGCTCAATTTTGAAAGATGTAATGAATCATCATGATCTTGTGACTGCGCCGGTCGGTACAACTATGGAACAGGCCAAGAAAATTTTACACGACAACAGAATAGAAAAACTTCCGTTGATAGATGACAAAGGCCATCTGGTTGGTTTAATAACCCAAAAAGATATTGAAAACGCTGAAGATTTTCCTTTGGCTGCGCGCGACAAACGCGGCAGACCAAGAGTTGCCGCAGCCGTTGGGATACGCGATGAAGATTTTGTTAAGCGTGCGGAAAAACTTATCAATGCCGGCGCTGATGCTTTGGTTGTTGATATAGCTCATGGCGGATTAAAAAAATGTATTGATGCAACCAAATATCTTTCTGAAAGTTTTCCCGATATAGATATAATAAGCGGTAATGTTATGACCGCCGAACTTACACGCAAACTTATCGAAGCGGGTGCCGCAGGAGTTCGTGTGGGAATTGCTCCGGGATACGCATGCCGTACAAGAGGTATGACGGGTGTCGGAGGCGGTCAAATGACCACAGTCTACGAATGCGCTCAGGCGGCAAAAGAATACGGAATTCCTGTAATGGCAGATGGCGGAATACGTGAATTGGGGGATTTGGGCAAGGCTTTGGCTACCGGCGCTTCAACTATAATGATGGGCGCTATGTTTGCCGGAACCGAGGAAACTCCCGGAAAAACAATCGTGGGGATGAATGGGCTTTCTTATAAGCTTTATCGTGGCATGGCTTCGCTTGGTGCCAACTTAACTTTGCAGGAATCAGAAGGAAAAGATCCTTTAGCCAAAGGTGCCCCTCAAATTACTCCCGAGGGCGACCATTTAATGATACCTGCCAAAGGTGAGGTGGGAGATCTGTTGGACCAGATGGCCGGGGCGCTGCGTTCAACAATGAGCTATATAGGCGCCCGCACAATTGATGAAATGGATGAGAAAGCAGTATTTAGAGTGCGGGCCACAGGCGGAACGATCCAAATACAATAATATTTAATTATGGAAAATCTAAAACTTTTCTTCGGCAATTTTCTTAATGCTATTGAGTATGACGGCGATACTGATGAATTTGTAAAGAAATTCACCTCTGTAGTATACGCGAATGCGATTTCTTCTTTGACCGGCAGTTTACCTGAAGAGAAAAGGAATGAAGTATTAGAAGTTTTGTCTTCAATAACAGACGGAAGCGTTTTTACACGCTACGCTTAATGAATTTTTTGATGAAGAAACTCTCTTAGAAACATTAAATAAGTCTGCCCAAAGCGTTTTAAGAGAATATCTTTCCGCAATTTACGCTTCATTAACTACTGAACAAATATCCAAAGTAGAAACTATTTTTGTCGTTGAGTAAATTAATTATCGAGTCTTAATATAAAACGGCTGTAAAGAGGCCGTTTTATTTTTGAAAGAAAAAGCCCTCGCTACCTTTACGGTAACGGAGGCTGAGGGAGAGTCGATTTTTTATAAAATAAAATGAGCCTTAACGCGGTCTCGTACGCCTATTTAAAGCATAGGTGCTTATTTTTTTGTATTATTTTATTGCGTTATTTAATTTTCAATTTTATAGACACATTATAGCATATCCATATACTTTGTCAAGTCCCAGAACCGCTTGATATATAAGCCTCAGCAGAAACGGTCGTTTTTTGATATAATTATAGGGATGAATTCTGTTACCCAAGTCGTCCATTGGCATAGTTTAACTGAAAAAGATATTTTCAGACGCTTAAAAACAAAGCGTTCCGGTCTTTCTGTGGAAGAAGCAGGCAACAGATTAAAAGAATATGGTTCCAATACTTTACCGGAAAAAGCCCGCTATGGACCGTTAAAATTTTTGTTTTCTCAATTAGAAAGTCCTTTTACGGTGATCTTGCTTGCGGCTGCGGGAATAACTTTTTGGTTGGGGGACATTCCTGACTCAATAGTTATTTTGATAGCTTTGATTGCGAATGTTTTATTTGGTTTTTTTCAGGAATGGAAATCCGAGAGAACACTTGAAGCATTAAAAGCAATAGTCAGGTATGAGGCGCCTGTTATACGTGAAGGATCTTTGGTAATGATAGCTGCAGATAATGTTGTGCCCGGCGATATTATGGTTTTGAGGGCCGGAGAGCGTGTCCTTGCTGATGTTCGTATAATTGAAGCCGAAATGCTTGAAATTTCAGAAGCAGTACTTACCGGCGAAACATCTCCGGCAAAGAAAATTGTTGAATTTTTGCCTGAAGGAACGCCTGTTCCGGATAGGTTAAATATGGCTTTTGCCGGCACAATAGTGAACAGGGGCACGGGTTTGACCGTGGTGGTGGCTACAGGCATTTCTACGCAAGTAGGCGGTATCGCACAGAGCTTGGTTGAAGTAGAAGAAGGGCTCACACCTTTGCAAAAAAGGCTTAAAAAGTTAGCGAATTTTGTTACGGTAGGCATTATCGCTTTAGCATTAACCGTTTTTGTGGCGGGATTTTTGGCGCGTATTCCTTTGGTAGAAATATTTACAACCGCAATTGCTTTGGCTATTGCGGCCATTCCTGCCGAGTTGGTTGTAGCCGTTTCAGTTATTCTTACGATTGGCATGCGAAGATTGCTTGAGCGGAAGGCTCTGATAAGAAAATTAGTTGCTGCCGAAACATTGGGCTCTGTAACAGCTCTTTGCGTGGATAAAACCGGAACTTTAACTGAAGGGCAGATGCGGGTTGTGGAAATTATAGTCGAAGGAGGGGACGAAACAAGAAATTTGCTTCTTCGCGCAGGAATTTTTTGTAACGAAGCTGATATTGAACCCGGAGGAAAAATTTTAGGAGAAACAACAGATGTTGCAATAATGCATGCGGCGCGCGAGGCGGGCCTAAGTAAAGTAATAGCTTTGCGCAAAGATAGAATTTTGGATATTTTGCCGTTTGAATCTATTAACCGCTATATGGCCGCTATTGTCATTGAAGAGCATGGCCCAACTTTATATGTTAAAGGTGCGGCTGAAAAAGTTGTTACTTCAGCGACAACTTTTATGCATAAAGATAGAGTTATGCCATTTTTGGAAAGCGACAAAGAAAGGTTAATGGGCAGGCATGACGAGTTAAGCGCTCAAGGATTTCGTCTTATTGCGTTAGGTTTCAGACATTTCCCATCAAAAGGAGGGCCGTTGCATTTGGGCGATGTAAATGATCATTTGAAAGATTTAACTTTTATAGGTTTTGCCGTGATTGAAGATCCTTTAAGAGCAAACGTTAAAGATTCTTTGCATGAGATGGAAAAAGCCGGCGTGAACGTATCTATTTTGACCGGAGACCACGTGTTAACCGCGCAGACCATAGGAACAAAACTAGGAGTTTTTGAAAAAGGGGAAAGGGTTCTCAATGGTGAAGAGCTCGAAAAAATGTCTGATGAAGAATTTAGTAAGGTTGCCAGAGATATCGCCATTTATGCTAGGGTTCTGCCGCATCAGAAATTAAGAATAGTATCAGCGTTGCAGGCTCAGGGCGAAGTAGTTGCAATGACCGGGGATGGGATCAATGACGCGCCAGCCTTAAAAAAATCGGATATCGGCATTGCGGTGGGAGGCGCGGCAGACGTAGCTAAAGAAGCTTCAGATATTGTGTTACTAGACAGCAATTTTGATACCATTGTTGCCGCAATAAAAGAAGGCAGAATAATTTTTGATAATATCCGTAAGGCCACAATTTTTCTCTTTACCGATTCGCTTGGCGAGATAGTACTTGTGGGAGGATATCTTATTTTAAGCTTATTGGGATTTTTGCCCCAAAATATGCTGCCATTACTGGCCGCTCAAATTCTTTGGATAAATTTAGCTGAGGACAGTTTGCCTAATTTTGCGTTAGCCTTTGAAAAAGAAGAACAAAATGTTATGGATCGTCCGCCGACCCCGATAAAATCTTCTATTTTGAGCAAAGAAGTGTTGGCTTTAATTGTAGTAGTTAGCGTTGCGGTAAATCTGATGCTTTTGGGAATATTTGTGTGGTTAATTAGGGAAGGGATCTCTATAGATTATGCCCGCACATTAGTTTTTGCGGCTTCGGGAATAGATTCTTTATTCTTTATATTATGTATTCGTAATCTTAGCGTGCCCATATGGCGAAGCAAGCCATGGGAAAATCCCTGGATACCGACGGCGATTTTAGCTGGTTTAGGGTTAATGCTTGCAGCTATATATGTGCCTTCACTGCAAGAACTTTTACACACCAAAGCACTTTCTTTAGTCCATTGGATAATAATAGCGTTTTATATTACATTTGGTGTTCTGCTATTTGAGGCGCTTAAAATTTTTATGGGGTTATTGAACAAATGGAGAGTAGATAAAATAAAAATTAAAACACCGAAACCGGATAATACTGTTGAAGTAACAGCTATTTAAATTATGTCCAGAAATACAACTTTCAGTTCGCCAAATTTAATACTTATATATAGTATGGATATTTGTTATCGTATAAAAATCAATAAATGTATAAATTATTTCAACCTTAATTTTGATCCCGCCAAAGGCGGGATCGCTGAAAGTTGATATACCGGATATGGAGATCGGATTTAGATTTAAAATTTTTTCATTAAGCCTGGCATTTGCCGCAGTATTAAATATTTTATTGTGGTTAATAACTTGGTTTAAATTCCCGCCTTCGGACATTCCTTATGCAATTCGCTATTCCATTCTCAGTGGCGCGGATATTTTCGGCACACAAAATACTCTCTTAGTATTGCCTACCTTGGGTAGCGCAATGCTAATAATAAACGGACTGCTGGCATTTTTATTAAGAAAAAAGGAAGCTTTTTTGTCTTACGTGTTTTTAGTTATGTCTGTAATAGTTCAGCTTTTTTTATTGATCGCTCTTTTTGGTTTATTAAAGTTTAACGGTCAAATATAATGCATGTCGTTTGAATATTTTTTTCAACCAATGCTGATAGGGTTGTTTATATCTGCAGTACTTGTTTATTTTTTTAGAAAAATCGCTTTAAAGTTTAAAATTTTTAGTTTACCGGGCGGTCGTCATAAACAAAAAACAGCCGTTCCGTTACTTGGCGGTATAGCTGTTTTTCTTGCCTTCCTTTTTATTGTTTTTGTTTATCCCGGACTGGTAATAACCTATTCAATAGCCGGCATCATTGCCGGTTCTTTCTTTCTTGTTGTGTTGGGCGTTGTTGATGACCTGAAATCGTTATCGTGGAAAGTTCAATTGCTGGGTCAACTTATCGCATCTTTTACAGTTATTATAAGCGGCACCAAACTTTTTTATCTGAATAATCCTTTTGGCGGCTCGTTAAGGTTGGATAATTTTTTAGTCGATATGCCCGCGAACGAGTCGATTCCTGTTATCGGTGCAATTTTTATAGTTATTTGGCTTATTTTATTTACCAATACATTTAATTGGTTGGATGGGTTAGACGGGTTGGCTGCCGGCGTCGGGGCAATAAGCTTTATTTCATTAGCTGTTCTTTCTTTAAGTTTAACTGTGTATCAGCCACCGGTTGCAATTTTGGCATCTGTAGCCGCAGGCGGACTTATAGGCTTTTTTCTTTGGAATTTTCCTCCGGCAAAGATTTATCTTGGCGGCTCAAGCGCCGCCATAGGTTTTTTGTTAGGCGCTATAGCAATTTTTGCTGGCGCTAAAGTTGCAACTTTGTTTTTGGTTTTTACTGTTCCGATAATAGATTTTTTCTGGGTTATTTTTATTCGATTTAAAGAGGGCAGGTCGATTTTTTCCGGGGATGCCGGTCATTTGCATTATCGTTTACTTGATCGTGGTTGGTCTGCAAGAAAAATACTTTTTCTTTTTTTATCGATCAGCGCGATTGCCGGAGTTTTGGCTGTAAATTTTTCGGGATTAGCAAAATTTATAGTTTTGATTGTTTTTATGGGCATTACGTTGGCATTTTTCATTATTTTTGACAGGTTGATAACCCCAAAAAAAGCTTAAATTTGTGGTATAATTTAAATATGCCAGGTAGTGAAAATTCGATTGTTCGCTGAAGCGAACAAAATTCCTGGCAACAAAATAAATAATAGGTTGTTTTATAATAGCAAATTAGTCTAATTTATATATAAAAATATCGAATTTCTACTACTTGGTTATGGTTGAACAATCTTCTAATAAACAACATATTGAACAGGAAATCGCGGCCCTCGAAGCTAAATTGGCGGAAAGGCGGCAGGTTTTAGGTACTCAGGAATCAATACCGGCAAAGGAAACAGTAAGAGAAGTAGTACGCGAGAGGATGGCAAACGCCGCGCCTCCTTCTATTAATATTTCACCTGCTCAGAATCCAACAGCCGGAGTCCCCGTACAAATAACGCACGATAACTTAATGGGACAACCTCCTGACCGGCAAGTAACTATGTTGGTTAATGTTGCATTGGAACAGGGGATTGATCACGCGGTAAATATTGCTAAAAATCTTAACGATCCTTTTATTTATGATTCTTTGCACGATTCTTTAACAACAATGTTTTACGATGAATTAATTAAACGAAATAAATTACAGATATAATGACCCCAATACTTATTTTTTTAATCGGAATAATTACTGTGGGAGGATATTTCTTTTGGTATAAAATGCGCGAGCATTATTTTTTGGTTCGTGCATTGAATCTGACTTTAGTTAAGGTAAGAATGCCGCGTCTTTTCAGTGAAAAAGAAATAGGAGAAAGAGATCAAAGAACGGAAAAAGATACGATAGGGGTTATGGAACAGCTGTTGTCGGTATTGGCGCAGGTTCAGGACAAAGGGTTAATGGGTTTTATTTTGGGGCGTCCTTATATGGTTTTTGAGATAGCCTGTTCAAATGTCGGAGAAGAAATAACTTTTTATTTTTCAACTCCCCGCAAATGGTTAAGTTCTTTTGAAAAAAGTATTCACGCGCTTTATCCGGTAGCAGAAATAACCAGAATTAAAGATTATAATATTTTTCATCCGCAAGGCGTAAGTGTTGGTGCTGTCATGAAGCAACAGACGCATTGGGCATTGCCGGTAAAAACATACCGGACGCTTGAGATCGATCCCATCGAAACCATAACCAATTCTTTGAGCAAATTAAACGAAAGCGGGGAGGGTGCGGCGTTTCAGATATTAATCCGTCCGGCTAAATCCTCGGTCAGGAAATTTGGTCTTAAAGTTGCGCGTCAAATGCAAAAAAGCGGACATGAATTTAGCCGCGCAAAACGGGAAGTAAGTATAAGTCCGGAATCTGTTTTTATTGAAGCTAACAGGATATTGAACCCGAAATCACCAAAACAAGCTGCTTATGAGGCAGATCTGCAGCGTCAGGGGCAGATGAATCCAAACACTCCATGGTTTTATCAGGGCCAACAGCCGATAACTCCACTACATCAGGAAACAATAAAAGCTGTTGAAGGAAAATCCGCTAAATTATTTTTTGAAACGAATATACGCCTTATTGCTTCAGCGCCCACAGAAGCCGAAGCCGAAGAAATACTTACACATATGGAAGGCGCATTCGCGCAATTTGGAGATGTGCATTTAAACTCTTTTCGTTCAATAAGAAAACACGGAAAGACTCTGCAAAACCTTTTATTCCGTTTTTCTTTCAGGATATTTAGTTCCCAAGATTCTATTCTTTTGAATTCGGAGGAAGTAACAAGTATTTTTCATTTTCCGAATGTACCGCTTGAAACACCTAAAGTTGAGTTTTTAAAAGCAAAACCAGCATCCCCGCCGGTTGATCTGTCTCGTGAAGGCATAATCATAGGTCGGAATATTTATCGTGGACAAGAAACTCTTGTGCGTATGGCACTTGAAGACAGAAGAAGACATTTGTATGTGGTAGGACAGACAGGCACAGGTAAAACAACTCTACTTCAGGAAATGATAAGACAGGATATAATGGCCGGAAATGGAGTAGGTGTTATTGACCCACACGGCGATCTGGCCGAAAGCGTTCTTTCAATAGTTCCGCGCAATAGAGCCGAAGATGTTATATATTTTGACCCCTCAGATACAGAGCGGCCCATGGGTTTAAATATGCTTGAGTGGAAAACTCCGGAACAGAAAGATTTTGCTGTTCAGGAAATGATACGTATTTTTGAAAAATTATTCCCGCCGGAGGTTATTGGTCCGATGTTCGAACACAATATGCGCAATGCCATGTTAACCCTGATGGCTGATCCTGAAGACCCCGGAACAATCGCCGAAATACCGCGCATATTTACTGACGAAGCTTTTGCAAAAGCTAAAGTAGCTAAGGTTCACGACCCGATGGTTCAGGCTTTTTGGGAAAAAGAGATGTCGAAAACCACGGAATTCCACAAATCTGAAATGTTGGGGTATCTTATTTCTAAAGTCGGACGTTTTGTGGAAAACGAAATGCTGCGCAATATAATTGGGCAGGGAAGAAGCGGTTTTGATATAAAAGATATAATGGATAACGGAAAAATTTTTATTGCCAACCTTTCAAAAGGTAAAACAGGAGAAGTAAACGCATCCTTATTAGGCTTAGTCCTTGTGGCTAAAATGCAGATGGCAGCTTTGGCCAGAGCCAGTATGCCCGAAGAACAACGTCGGGATTTTTTCCTTTATGTGGATGAATTTCAAAATTTTACAACAGATTCTATTTCAACAATTTTATCCGAAGCGCGTAAATACAAACTTAATCTTATAATCGCACATCAATTCATTTCTCAGTTATCTGACCAGATAAGAGAAGCGGTTTTTGGTAACGTTGGTTCACTCATCAGTTTCCGCATCGGTTCAAAGGATGCTGAATTTTTGGTCAAGCAGTTTGCGCCGGTTTTTAACGAAAGAGACCTTGTTAATATTGACAATTTTAGTAATTATGTTAAACTAATGGTACATGGAAAAAATACTCTTCCATTTAATACCGAGATATTTAAAGCGTCTCCGGGGAATCCGGACGCGTTAGCGGCTTTGAAAGAATTCTCACGTATGAAATTTGGTAAAGATAAAAATTCAGTTGAACAGGAGATTTTTGGCCGTTCGAAATTAGCTCAGATTAGCGGCTCGGCAAATATGATTCCTGGAGAGAGCAATCGATAAAAGATTTTCGCATTTGCCGTTTTCGCTCATTCTCGGCAAGCCAGCGCTTACCTCCAAGGTTTCGGCCATTTTGGTCCGATATTCCGCCAACTGGCGGATCGGACACCATGCCAAAATGGCCGCATGGATTCGACTTTGCTCACCATGACCCTGAGCCGAGTCGAATGGGTCAAAATCCGCTCAAATCGCCAAACACGAAAATCTTAGTTAGAGTTTGATTAGAAATTAGATAATTAGTAATTAGAAATTCTTTTTATATGTTCGGCGAAACTTATATCTCACCAGAAGCACGAGGCGAGTCTTCTCCCGAAGACGCGTCTTTTGAGCGGCAAGCATTACCCGGCCAAGAAGTTCGGGATCAGGTATCAGAAATTTCAGAAACGGAAGATAAACCCAAATTACTTATTGAAGACCCGAAATTTGAAAGATATACCCGGGGTATTTTTATTAATGGGGGGAGACAGATAAAGCAAATGGTTGCAGAAGGTCGAATGACCGAAGAACAAGCCTATGAAGCAAAAGAAGAAATTAAGAAAGCCCGCGCCGCATTTAATGCAGAAGAATTAAATAATTCGGATTTGGTCGAAGTTATATCAAAATATCCTTCCACTGCAGAAAATAGCGCAAAAGCAAAATTGGATAAGGTTACCGACAAAATGCTCGACACAGATTCATTTACCGAAGAAGGTCGGGAGTTTGCTCAGAAAAGCGGTTTAAAAATTACCGAGTTAAGAGCGGATTATGAGAAAGAAATTTCAGACCGCACAAAATTGTTCAGAGAATTGCGGGAAATTACTCCGGAACAAATTGAGAAAACCAAATATAATCGCGCATTTGAAGGTCTTTTAAGTGAAATTGAAAAATTAGAGGGAAGTGCTAAAGTAATGGCTTTGAACGATCTTGCTTTAGACCGCGCGAGAATAGGAAGATTTGATCAAATAGATCAACTTATAAATACGCTTGTTGACGTCAGACAAAAAGATCAATTTTGCGTAGATTTAATTGATTCTTTTATTCGTGAAGGAAATATTCCTTATGCAAATTTAGAAAAAATCGCAGGAAATATCGCGGATTCAGGATTAAAAAAGGAATGGACCGAAAAAATCGCAGAAGTTAAACTTCAAACTATAGCCAGCGGATTGAAGCGGGTGGCATCAGGACAAAATATCGAAGCAGAACGTAAACAGCTTGGTATGGATTTGCGCGGAAGTTTAGATAGGATCAGCAAAAGTCCGCAAATGCAGGCAATGTCCGCAGAATATGGGTCCGCGGCCGGCTGGATATCTCAGCAAGCCCAAGATAAAGATCGTGCCTTGGAGCTTTTAGGTATAAAGTTTTTTGGGATATTTAAACACGGGGCTGAAAAACTTGGCTTAAATAAAACAAGCACACAAGGAAAAGCCGCATTAGCCGGTTTTGGATTGATGTGGTTATTTTGTTTCAGTATCGAAAAAGGCATTCAGCTTATAAAATATTCCATGGAGAAAGCCGGCGTAAAATTTCCTCAGTATGCTAAACGCGCAATTGAGGGTCAGAGCAAAAAACAAACAGCATAATTATTATTTTATTCATGGATAAATATAGTCTTATCAATTTACTTGCCCCGGAAGATCGTGACGAAATATCTCGTCAGGCTTCAAACATAGTTTTTTTGCGTGCTATTGACCGTGTATATAACGAATTAGATAGTGCCGGAGCAATAAAATTTAACCAACTTTTTAATCAGCTTGAGGATAGTTCTTATAGTGACGAAGACCGCTTTCAATTTTTACGGGAATGTATGCCGAAATTTCCTGAGTATTTAGTAGAAGAAGCAATTAAACTTAGAAAAGAACTGAATTCTTCAAAGGCTTATTAAGCGTTATATATAATTATTTATTTTTGATTCCGCTCTCGACCGGCGGCTTTTTTTATGCCAGGTAGTGAAAATTTGACTGTTTCGCCTTTGGCGAAACAAAGTATGAGGAGTCGAATTTCTACTACCTGGTGTGCCCGGAAATACAACGTTCAGTTAAAAGTTTTGCATCATTATCTCGAAAAAGTATGTAAGCATCATTTTTATAGTTAAGAACATTAAAGCATAGTAAAAAATGCCAAAAGCTGTGGCTTTTGGCGCCGGAAGTTGATATACTGGGTGTGGGAAAATAACCTTATATGATAAACATAAATGGTGATATAGGAATTATAATGGGCGGTCCCTCCTCAGAACACGATATTTCTTTACGATCCGGGCAGATGCTTATTTCAGCCTTATCCAAGAAGTATAATAATTTGAAACCTTTGGTAGTTACGCAGGAAGGTAAATGGCAAGTTGAGAATAAAACAATGCAAATGGACGAAGCTTTATCCGATATAAAAGTTGCGATTTTAGCTACTCACGGGCAGTGGGGTGAAGACGGTCATTTACAAGCAATACTTGAGCATTTTAAGATTCCATATACCGGCTCTCGTGTCGGGGCAAGCTTGGCGGCATTTGATAAGTCTGTAAGCAGAGGAATTTTTAGATTAAATGAGTTAGAGGTTCCTCAGGCTTTTACAATAGAAAGGAACTCTTTTTCTAATACTGACAGGGTTAAAGATGTTTTAAACCTGATTCCCAAAGGTCCCTGGGTGGTTAAACCAACCGAAGCCGGCTCTTCTGTGGGCATAAGTGTAGTTAAGAAAGAAGAAGATATGCCCCGGGCTTTAGAAGAAGCATGGAAATACGGACCCTCAATTTTAATCGAAGAATATATTGATGGCATTGAAGTAACTTGTGGAATTTTGGAAAATATAAAAACTAAACAGCCGCAAGCGCTTCCTCTTACACAAATAATTCCGCCAGCTCATCATATTTTTTTCGATTTCTCTGCAAAATATTCCGGAGAAACCCAGGAAATAACTCCGGCTAAATTAGATAAAAAGCTTGTTTCTGCCGCACAAGATACCGCTCTGCAGGCGCATAAAGCAATAGGAGCGCGCCATTATTCACGTGTAGATATGATTTTAAAAGACGGCAAGCCTTATGTTTTGGAGCTTAATACCTTGCCCGGGTTAACAGCTGAATCTCTTTTGCCAAAACAAGCGCAGGCGGCGGGAATAGGTTTTACCGAGCTATTGGAACACTTAATGGGCCTTGCTTTGGCTGAATAATAATTATTAAAATTTTATGCAATCCCGTTAGAAGTCTTCGGCATAAAAATTTCTTCCTGAAATTTTTATGCGTGGTAAAGCGGGGTCGCGTGTCAAAGTCTGTACAAGCTTTGAAGTCTACAGGATTTCAAGTCAATACAGACTTCTAACGGGATGGAACGCATTTTAATAGCACAAACATTAGAAAATAAAGGTAAAAAAGTAAAAGTTTCAGGTTGGGTTCATGTGAGACGCGATCACGGTAAAATTATTTTTATTGATCTGCGGGACAGAAGCGGTTTATTACAGGTTGTTTTTGCTCCAAGTAAAATAGAGGATGGTGCAGTGGTTTACGAAAACGCAAAAAAATTGCGTTCCGAATGGGTGGTTTCCATTGAAGGTACTGTTAACGAACGACCGGCAAATTCGCAGAATACGGAGTTGCCTACAGGTTCTATTGAATTATTTGCCGAGGGTTTGGAGATACTTTCTGAATCTCAAACGCCTCCTTTTGACATTTCTGATGAACGGGTGATGAATGAAGTTTCGGAGGAGCTGACTATGAAATACAAGTATCTTGATTTAAGGCGAGTTAAAAGAACGCGCAATCTTACGTTACGGCACCGCATTACAAAAATAGTGCGTGATTTCCTTGATAATGAAGGGTTTCTCGAAATAGAGACGCCAATTCTGACAAAATCTACTCCAGAAGGCGCGAGAGACTATCTTGTACCTTCCCGTCTTCAGCGAGGAACTTTTTATGCTTTGCCCCAGTCTCCGCAACAATATAAACAGCTTTTAATGGTCGGCGGTATTGAAAAATATTTTCAGATCGCAAGATGCTTCCGGGATGAAGATACACGAGGGGACCGGCAACCGGAATTTACGCAATTGGATTTAGAAATGAGTTTTGTTGAACGAGAAGATGTAATGGCATTGAACGAGAAACTTCTAATTGAGATAATCCAAAAACTTTTTCCGGAGAAAAAAATACAAGAAACACCTTTCCCGCGTCTTAGCTATAAAGATGCGATGGAAAAATATGAAACAGACAGGCCCGATCTTCGTAACGATAAAAACGATCCTAATTTGTTGGCCTTTTGTTGGGTTGTAGATTTTCCTTTTTTCGAAAGAACCGACAAGGGCGCCTGGACATTTACTCATAATCCATTTTCTGCGCCAAAGTCAGAATTTATGGATGATTTGTTGGCGCAAAAAAATATAGCTGAAATTTTAACAACTCAATATGATATTGTTTTGAACGGATTGGAAATTGGCGGAGGCAGCATACGCAATCATAAACCTGAAGCGCTTGAAGCGGTTTTTAAAATTATGGGTTTTAATGAACAACGGATCAATGAAAATTTCGGACACATGCTTGAAGCTTTTAAGTTTGGAGCCCCTCCTCATGGCGGCATTGCCTGGGGTTTTGATAGGCTTGTTATGATCTTGGCAAATGAACCAAATATACGTGAAGTGATCGCATTCCCAAAAACAGGTGACGGGCGGGATCTTATGATGAATGCTCCATCTGGCGTAAGCACGGAACAATTGCTTGAACTGGGCATTTCTATTAAGAAAAACGATACTAAATAAAATTTTAACCATGTCTTCTGACCAATCTTTTTTGAAAACATCGTTATCAGTTGCAGCTTTTTTTCTTATTGTGGTAGGCATTTATACCGATTTTCTTCGAGAAATTCCAAAATCACTCGATCGGTTCACTAAAATAAATTCCGCGTCTGTTTCATCAAAGGTTCCGGCTGTAAGTACTGAATTTGAGGCCGGAGGAGCGTATATTTCTTTTGCCGATTCTTTTGAAAACACAACTATTCCTGCTGTATTGGCTCCGCCTTCACCAGCTTTACCTGTACGTAACTGGAGCGTTCCGCCTCCTGAATTAACCGCAGAAAGCGTTTATGCTTTAGATGGGCAAAATGACGTTGTTTTATTGGCAAAAAATGAAAATAAAAAACGACCCCTAGCTAGTTTAAGCAAAATAATGACCGCCTATGTTGCAGCCAAAAATATTCCCTTAGCGTCAAATATAAAAATAACTGCCTCAGCCGTAAGCACAGAAGGAATTGCCGGAGATCTGGTGGAAAACGAAGAATTAAAATTTGAAGATGTTTTATACGCGTTACTTTTACCTTCAAGCAACGATGCTGCTGAAGCTTTGGCTGAGGTGCTGGGAAGGGAAAGATTTATAGGCCTGATGAACGAAGAGGCGCGGGCATTGGGAGACACAGAAAGTGTTTTTAAAAATCCAAGCGGTCTTGATGACCCGGCACATTATTCAACAGCAAAAAGCATTGTTAAATTATTTAGTTACATTTCGCAGATAGAGCCGATAAAAACAATTATCGGTAAATCAATTCGCGAAGCGCGTTCAACAGACGGGAAGATTTATCATCGTTTTGTGACATCCAACTGGTTACTTGGTTCTTATCCAGGTGTAATAGGAGGCAAAACCGGATTTACCGATGAAGCCGGACAATCTTTAATAGTTAAATGGCAGCCGCCTGTATCTTTAGCTGTTGAAAGAAAAGATTCATTGCCCGTTATTTATGCGGTTGTGTTGGGCTCGCAAGACCGCTTTGGCGATATGCGCGCTATATTGGATTGGTTGCAGGAGGCTTATCATTGGTAATTTATGTATCCAACTTTAATACCGGAATTTGGTTTAAGCGTAATTAAAGTTCTTACTTTAAGCGCTTTTGCGTTTATCGGCGCAATTTTATGGACCCCGCTTTTAACGCATTATTTATATAAATATAAAATGTGGCGTAAAGAAGTACGCCAGAAAGCGGTTGATGGTTACGGAACTCCAATTTTTGCAAAATTACATGCCGAAAAAGAAGTAGGCACTCCGCGCATGGGAGGACTATTGATATGGATAACTGTTTTGGGAACCGCTTTAATGGTTTATGGCTCTACTCTTTTATTCCCTCAGGATCCTTTACTGCAAAAGCTTAATTTTTTGAGCAGGAACCAAACATGGCTGCCTTTGGCCACCTTGCTTGCCGCAAGTCTTGTGGGGCTTTTGGATGATCTTTTGCAAATCTATAAAAAAGGCGGATATGCCGCGGGAGGTTTAAGATTTTCAAGAAGATTATTAACCGTAGCTTTAATTGGGTTTGTGGGCGCTTTATGGTTTTATTTTCGTTTGGATCAAACCACAATACACGTGCCGTTTGTTGGGGATTTTGAAATTGGCCTTTTATATATTCCTTTGTTCGTAATAGCTATGTTGGGAGTTTTTAGCGGAGGAGTCGTCGATGGGCTTGATGGTTTGTCGGGTGGAGTTTTTGCAATAATTTTTGGCGCTTTCGGCATCATCGCTTTTTTCAATAACCAGATGGATTTGGCTGCAATGGCCGGAGTAATAATGGGTTCTCTGCTTGCTTTTTTATGGTTCAATATTCCTCCTGCGCGTTTTTATATGGGTGAGTCCGGAATTTTGGGTCTTACAACCGTTGTTACAGTTTTTGCGTTTATGACCGATTCGGTATTTGTTCTTCCTTTGATCACATTAATTTTAGTTCTGGAATCCGCGTCGGTAATAATTCAGCTGGTTTCAAAAAAATTGCGCAAAGGTAAAAAGGTTTTTTTGGTGGCGCCGCTTCATCATCATTTCGAGGCGCTTGGTTGGCCTTCGTATAAAGTTACAATGCGTTTTTGGATCATTTCGGCTGTTGCGGCAATGCTTGGAGTAATTATCAGATTAAGCGGGTAGTTTTCGGTGTTTATTTTTCACTTAACGTTTCAGTATGATGCAAAATAGGCTTCGCACTGCATGAATTTACGGAGCGGGTCGCCTGCGGGCGCTTCCTTTTCCATAAATTCATTTGTGCTCGGCTTTATTTTGCTGATCATACTTTCACTAAGTAGTTCAAAACAAACACCGAAAAATAAGTTTTTACATGAGAAAGAGTAAAAAAAATATCGTATTGGGAATTTTTGATTCAGGGCTTGGCGGCTTAACGGTTGTTCGTGAAATTGAGCGCCGCCTACCGGGCGTTTCTTATGTTTATTTTGGCGATACCGCGCGGCTTCCTTACGGAACCAAAACTCCGCAAACCGTTGTTAATTATGCGATACAGAATTCTAAATTTCTTAAGTTAAAAGGTGCGCATATTCCGGTTATCGCATGCAACACCGCTTCGGCTGCTATTTTAAAAACAAGCGGTGCTTCCAAAAAAATCGGTAAAATTTTTGACAGTAATAAAGTTTTTAATGTTATTGAACCCGCTGTTGAGGCCGCAAAAGCAGCTACAAAAAACCGCAGAATAGGCGTTTTAGCCACATCTACGACAGTAAACTCTAAAATTTATGAAAAACTTTTGCCCAAATATAAAGTTTTTTCAGTGCCCGCTCCCTTATTAGTTCCTTTAGTTGAAGCCGGATGGGAAAAGAAACCCGAAACACGGACAATTCTTAAACAATATCTTGCTCCTCTGAAGAAAGCGCATGTAGATACGGTAATTTTGGGTTGTACGCATTATCCTTTTATAGCTCAAGCAGTTCATGATATGATGGGTAAGAAAGTCATCATTATCAACCCTGCCCAAAAAACAGCCGAAAATATAGCTTTTTTTGTTAAAAGTGAAACTAAAAGCAAAAAACGAGAAACTAAAAAGTTTTTTTTCGTAAGCGATTTGCCACAAGATTTTTCAAAACAAGCCGCCAAATTTATGGGCAGGAAAATAAATGTTAAAACCGTTTAATTTTAAACTTTTATTGTGGATATTCTAATAAAAAACGGAACAATAATTGATGGTACAGGAGAGCCGTCTCACAAAGCGGATATTTCTGTTTTGAAAGGAAAAATAGATGGAATTGGCGCTTTTGCGTCTATGCAAGCAACAGAAGTTATAGATGCCGAAGGAATGTATGTTGCGCCCGGCTTTATAGATATACTTAACCATTCGGATTCTTATCTTACCATTCTCAAAACTCCTTCCTCAGAAAGTTTGTTGCGGCAAGGAATTACAACTGCTTTGTTAGGAAATTGCGGCTCGTCCTTGGCCCCGCTGATACATGCCGAGCTTATTACGGGGATGCAAAAATGGGCAGATATAGGCGGTATCAATATAAACTGGGAAAGATTCGATGAATTTCTGAATGTTTTATCTACATTTAAATTGGGTGTGAATGTGGGAAGTCTTGTGGGTCACGCAACTCTCAGGCGCGGGTTCTTGGATCATTCAATGGATGAAGCCAACGACGAGCAAATTAAAAAAATGCAACGTCTATTGACTGATGCATTAAACGAAGGAGCTTTTGGCCTTTCGTTTGCGCCTGCGTATTTACATGGTCGTCCTGCCGGCAATAAAGAATTGTTGCCGTTAGTTAGTATGGTAGCAGAAAAAAAGGGATTATTCAGCGTACATTTACGTGACGAAGGAGAGCGTATACTTGAAAGCTTAAACGAAATAATAAATTTGGTTAAAGAAACAGGCGTACGTACAGAAATAGGCCACTTCAAGGTAAGCGGATCAACAGCTTGGCATTTAGCTGACCAGGCGCTAACTTTGATAGATAACGCAGTAAAAGAAAATTTACCTATTCATTTTGATATATATCCATATTTGCGCTCTTCACTGATTTTGTATTTATTATTCCCTCATTGGGCACAAGAAGGAGGCAGAAGAGCTATGATGAACCGTTTAAAAGATATAAGTGAGCGTAATAAGATAGTTAAAGAAATAGAGAGCGGGCCGTATAGAGATATTTTGGGTAGAATAACTATAGGTACGGCGCATCGCGATAAAACATTTGTAGGTAAAAGTGTTGAAAATATAGCTAAAAATCAAGATGTTTCCTTCGGAGAAGTTTTATGTAATTTAATGGCAGCCAATGAAGGGCGCGTACACGTTTTTGTTCCTGATATTTCACTGAACAATTTACGTGCTTCTTTTCAACACAAAGCTTCTTTTGTGGCTACTTCGGGAGCGGGTTACGATATGTCTTGGCAGAAAACTACGGAGTTGCCGCATCCAAGATCCTTTGGCTCATTTGTCAGAGCATTAGCTATTGGAAATAGAAAATGGAACATGCCCTTGGAAACTATTGTTCATAAAATGACTGCGGGCCCCGCGGAACATATCGGGTTAACCGATAGAGGCAAGATTGTTTCTGGTTTAGCGGCTGATATTGTAATATTTGATCTGAAAAAGCTAAAAAGCCGTTCGCATTTTAGCGATCCTTTTCGATATCCCTCAGGCATCAATTATGTTTTAGTTAACGGTAAAATCGCAGTTAATCCGGAAGGGTTAAGCGGCGTTTTTTCAGGCAAGGTACTTCGAAGAGACTAAAGTTTTTATTTTTATAAATCCTAAATTCTAGAGGCAAAATTCTAAATAAATTCCAAATTCTAAATCGAATACCATAAGTTTATTTTTGTTTGAAGTTGAAATTTTTGATTTAGATATTGTTTAGGATTTAGTGTTTTTAAGATTTAGGTTTTTTATTTACATGCTAGATTTAAAAAACAAGCGCGTAACTGTTATGGGTATCGGCGTCCATGGTGGCGGTATCGGTACAATAAAATTTTTAGTTAAGGAAGGTGCCGAAGTCTGCGCAACTGATTTACGTGATGAAAAAGCTTTGAAAAGCGCTTTAGAACAATTAAAAGACCTTCCCATTCAATATCCTCAGGGCAAATCCGTGAGATTTGTTTTAGGCAAGCACGAAAAAGAAGATTTCATAAACGCGGATCTAATAGTTAAAAATCCAGCCGTTCCGCTTTCTTCTCCTTGGCTCGCTATAGCACGCGAAAATGGGGTTATTATAAGTAGTGATATCGGGTTGTTTGTTGAACGCAATCCGGCTTTTACCATAGGAATCACCGGCACAAAAGGTAAATCGACAACCGCATCACTTATTGCACACATATTGAAGACCGCAGGTTTAGATGTTTTTCTTGCGGGAAATATAAGAAGATCTGTTTTGGACATTCTTTCTGATATTAACAAAGATAGCGTTGTGGTTTTGGAGCTTTCTTCCTGGCAACTTGAAGATCTTGAAGGATATAATTGGAGCCCAAAAGTTGCTGTATTCTTGAATCTTTTACCCGATCACCTTAACCGGTATGCATCGATGGAAGAATATGGTCAGGCAAAAAAAAGAATTTTTAAATTCCAGACGGAAAATGATTTTTTGATAGCAAATCTGGAAGACGAATATGTTAAAAGATCCGCAGAAGAAACAAAAAGTCGGATAATATTTTTTACAAAAACAGAAATAGAGGAATCTTTTTTGCCTGGAGAACCGAGTAGTAGAAGCTTTGCTTCACTACCCGGCGAGCATAATGCCCGCAACATTGCGGCTGCTTTGGCGGCAATTGAGGCTTTAATAAGCCATAAAGATTCGCCGGCAAACAATATCAGTACTGAAATAATTAAAAAAGCTTTAACTACCTTCAAGCCCCCCGAAGGACGCTTGGAAGAATCGGGTCTTTTTGATGGAATCAGGTATATAAACGACACTGCCGCAACTACGCCGGAAGCTGTGTGCGCTGCGTTAAATTCTTTTCCTCGCGAAAAAATAATATTAATAGCCGGCGGTGAAAATAAAGGATTGTCATATAAACTTTTAAGCGAAGAAATAGCGACTGGCGGTGAGCCAGGTCGAACCAAAGGAATAAAATTTTTAGTTTTACTCGATGGTTCAGCGTCATATAAAATCGCGGAAGAATTACGAGCCGTTAAATGGGGAAATTTTAAAGAAGGTTTTACTTCAATGCAAGAAGCAGTTAATGAAGCTAAAGTTCATGCAGAGCGGGGGGATATTGTATTATTATCGCCAGGGGCAGCATCATTTAATCTTTTTGCTCACGAATTCGACCGTGGAAATCAATTTAAGGAGTCAATAGGATAATTTATATGTCATTTTCGGGAGATCGACCATTAATATTTATTGGGGCGGCCCTTTTGGGAAGCGGCCTTCTGGTCTTAACAAGCGCTTCGGTTGTTCAAGGAGCGGCTGATTTTGACCAACCTTTTTATTATATTTCACGACAATTACTTTTGGGTTTGCCTTTGGGTTTGTTCTTTGGTTTCATCGCTTCGCGGATCCCGGAAAAATTATGGCGATTGTTTGCTTTTCCCTTTATGGCCTTAACTATATTATTGTTAATTTTAGTTTTTATCCCGGGTATCGGTTATGGAGCCGGCGGCGCACAAAGATGGGTCGGCATAGGACCTTTAAGTGTTCAGCCTGCAGAAATAGCAAAATTTGCTTTTGTTCTTTACCTCGCAGCTTGGCTTTCAAAAAACAAAAACTTACTTACATCTTTTGAGGAAGGACTTTTGCCGTTTTTGGCTATTTCCGGAGCGTTGGGCCTTTTTCTGATAATGCAGCCTGATATTTCAACCTTGGGCGTTTTAGTTTTAACCGGTTTGGCCATGTTTTTTGTGGCCGGAGCCAAAATCAAACATATTTTAGGCATCGTAGCCTTGGGAATGATTCTGTTGGCATCACTAACTTTAATTGCGCCATATAGATTAAGTAGGTTTACTACTTTTCTTGATCCTTCGAATGATCCTTTGGGTGAAAGTTATCAGATAAACCAAGCTACTTTGGCTATTGGTTCCGGAGGGTTGTTTGGCAGAGGATTTGGTTTCTCGCGGCAGAAATTTTTATATCTTCCCGAACCGGTAGGAGATTCGATTTTTGCTGTTTTAGCTGAGGAAATAGGGTTTGTCGGTTCGATAATTTTTATTACTTTTTTTATTTTATTTATTTGGCGAGGTTTAAGAATAGCCAAACAGGCTAAAAGTGATTTTTTGCAGCTTTTTGCTTTCGGATTAGTTTCGTGGATTGCTATACAAACATTCTTAAATATCGCAGGTAATCTGGGACTGGCGCCTTTGGCCGGGATTCCGTTGCCTTTTGTTAGTTATGGTTCATCATCATTAGCTGTTACAATTATCAGTGTTGGTGCGCTTATCGGCATATCACGGAAAAAAGAAGTTTATGCCAGGTAGTGAAAATTCGACCGTTCCGCATTGCGGAACAAAATTGAATATTACTATTTAGCAAAAATATTAAATCTAAAAATGTTCAACTTTTGTAGTAAGCATATAAATTTAATGCGTCGAATTTCTACTACCTGGTATGACCGCAAAAACAAATAATATCAGATTGTTAGTTACGGGCGGAGGAACCGGAGGCCATATATTTCCCATAATCGCCGTAACAACTGAATTTAAGAAATTAATACCTGTAGCGGAACCCGAAATATATTTTCTGGGTCCCGCGAATTTTGGTATAGATAATTTAACGCAAAGCGGGATTAAAACAGTAATAATACCCGCAGGCAAGATTCCGCGTTATCCGACCGTAGCAATTTTTTCTGAAATTTTAAAGATAATCGCTTCTTTGTTTTTGGGCGCATTGCAAATGTGGCGTCTTATGCCGGATATTGTTTTCAGTAAAGGTGGTTTTGGAGGATTTAGCTCGGTTTTTGCCGCGTGGCTTTTTAGGATACCGGTTATTATCCACGAGTCAGATGCTGTACCGGGACTGGCAAATCGTCTCTGTGCCCGTTTTGCAAAAAAAATAATCCTATCTTTTCCGGATGAGAACAATATTTTTCCGAAAAATAAAACAATTTTGGCCGGAAACCCCGTAAGAAGCGAATTGCTTGAAGCGTCAACAAAAACCGTTAGCGCAAACCCATCTCAAAGAAAGATTCTGGTTGTTTTGGGCGGCAGTCAGGGTTCACAGGAAATCAACACTACGGTTTTGGATATACTGCCCGAACTTTTGCACGATATGGAAGTTGTACACCAATGCGGAGAAAATAATTTTCGGGATTTATCTTTTGAAAGCAAGATTGTTCTTGAAAAAGAGCCCGAACTTGAAAAGTATTATCATCTGAGACCTTTCCTTAAGATAGAAGATCTGGCCACCGTTTTAGAAAAAGCGGATCTGATAATAAGCAGATCGGGAGCCGGATCAATTTTTGAAATAGCGGCAATGGGTAAAGCGAGTATTTTAATCCCTTTGGAAAGCTCAGCCGGAGGACATCAGTTAAAAAACGCAGAGATTTATACCAAAACCGGCGCGGGTATAATGCTTATTGGAGCCAATGCAAAATCACATCTGTTGTATGAAAATATTATGACCCTACTGAATGATCCTGAAAGACTTAAATTAATGCAAGAAGCAGCAAAAAAGTTCGCTACTCCTAATGCCGCAAAAGTTATAGCTGAAGAAATAATTGATACAGCAGGAATAAAGATGACCGCGGAGATTCCAATCAAAAAAAATAAAGTTGAACCTGTAAAAATAGAAAAACAACCGGTAATTAAAAAGAAGCCTGAAAAAATTAAGCAAATCAACATAGTAAAAGTAAAACCGGAAGAGCACAGACAACCAGAAATCCAAAGATTCACGGCGTTACCTGCTTCTAACGGTGTTCGTGTTCGTTATGCGCCTTCACCGACAGGCATGATGCATGTAGGTAATTTCCGCACAGCTTTATACAATTATTTATTCGCCCGAAAGAATAACGGAGTATTTTATGTGCGTATAGAAGATACAGATCAAACTCGTTACGTTGAAGGCGGCATGGAAAGCATATTGGAAACCCTGCAAGTTATGGGAATTAAACACGATGAAGGCCCGTTTTTGCAAAATAAAGGCATAGTACAATCCGGTGATTTTGGACCATATATTCAATCTCAGCGAATAGATCTTTACCGTTCTCACGCAAATGATTTGGTAACAAAAGGTCTTGCGTATTTATGTTTTTGTACAGAAGAGCGTTTAAGTAAAGTGCGTGAAGAACAGAAAAAAAATAAAGTGCCTACCGGTTATGACCGTTTGTGCCGTAGTTTTAGTGAAACAGACGTTATACGTAAACAACAAGAAGAAACTCCTTTTGTCATAAGATTCAAAATGCCCGATACGGGAGAGACCCGATTTAATGATGTAATAAGGGGGGATATCAGTTTCCGTAACGACTTAATGGATGATTATATTTTATTAAAAAGTGACGGATTTCCCACTTATCATTTAGCTAACATAGTAGATGACCATTTAATGCAAACCACGCATGTTATACGCGGAGAAGAATGGCTTTCTTCCACGCCAAAACACGTTTTACTGTATAGAGCATTTGCCTGGCAGGAACCACAATTTATTCATTTACCATTACTATTAAATACTGACCGGTCAAAATTATCCAAGCGGCAAGGAGATGTCACCGTCGAAGAGTATTTGCGGTTAGGCTATTTCCCTGAAGCGATTATAAATTTCGTGGCTTTACTGGGTTGGAATCCCGGAACGGAACAAGAAATTTTCTCTCTTGAAGATTTGGTAAAAGAGTTTTCTTTTGAACGTATAAATAAAAGCGGTGCGGTGTTTGATATAGCTAAATTAAATTGGTTAAATAAATACTATATAAACAACTCCGATAAACGTTGGTCAACAGTAAAAGATCCGCTTGTTGAGAAAATTAAAAAAACACTTGAATTGAGGAATATAGTTGTAAAAGATATAGATTTAACAGTGAGCGCGATTGAACAAAGATTAACCGGGCCAAATGAATTAATTAAAATACTAGATACGGAATTTATTTTTTTGCCACAAAAAAACAGTGATGGTTCTGTTAAAAAATTAAATTATCCCAAAGAACTGTTAATATGGAAGAAGATGAGCGACGAGGAAGAACTTAAAATATCTTTGGACGAAATATTTAAAATTTTATCTGATATCCCCGAAGGAGTGTGGGCTTCACAAGTTGAACAAATTTTATTGACAGAAGCAGCGAATAAAGGAGACCGTGGTATGCTTTTGTGGCCTTTGCGGGTTGCTTTGTCCGGACAAAAAGTATCTCCTGGTCCTGCGGATATCGCAAAAATATTGGGCAAGGAAGAAACACTTGAACGGGTTAAAGATGCAATTGACAAAATCTAAATAACTATATATTATAATAAAACTTCAGTCCTTTGATTTTGCAGCGGAGAACAGCCTTGCATCTTGCAATGCTTTCGGGATTTTTAGCTATAATTTTTGGTGTCTTCGCCATATCTGAGAATTTGCATAATAATCACGGCCGCGCCATAGTTTGGTTTGCGGCTTATGTTGTTTTTATGATCTTATTTCTTTGGCGCTCACTTAACGCATAAGGAGGAAAGAATGGAAAGTTTGCATGGTAGCGAAGTTTTTCTCCAAAAGCTGAAACATAAAGTTACGCCCAAAGAGATCGAACTTATTCGTCGTGCTTACGAGCAGGCAAAATCCGGCCATAGAGGTCAACCGCGTGATGGCGGCGAAAGATATTTTGAACACCCGAAAGGTACTGCTTTAATTTTAATAGATGAATTGCATATTTATGATTCAGAAATGATAATTGCAGCGTTATTGCATGATATTGTTGAAGATACTTGGTTGTTAAGTCCGAAGGCCATTCACGATTTTTTTGGAGATAGAGTAGCTTATCTTGTTGGTATGGTAACCAAAAAAGAAAATGCCACTCCTGAAGAAAAACAATCATATCTGGATAATATTGCTGGGGCAGGTGAAGACGTACGTATCATTAAATTGGCCGATCGACTTCACAATATGCGTTCAATAGAAACGTGTACGCGTGAAAAACAACTCCGACAATTACAGGAAACAAAAACTTTCTTTATGCCTCTTGCCTGGAAAACAAACGCATATCTGGCTCAGGAGCTTGAAGAAGTTTGTGAAAAAACAGAATTAAGATTGTCTCAAAACCCTTAAAATAAAGATCAATTCAGCTCCGACATTAAGCCGGGGCTATTTTATATAAATGGATTTTACGATATAATATACATATGGAAAAACGCCGTATCTCTATAACTTATAGTAGGCGTACTAAAACCATTTTAGCCCTTTTGTTTATGGGCTTTTTGTTTATTTCACCAATGGTCGCCAAAGGCAGCATGATTGATGACTTGCGTAAGCAAATTTCTACAAAAAATGAAGAGGTAAAACAATTACAACAAAAGATGGCTGAAGCAAAGCAGAATCTTGTTGAGGCACAGGGACAAGCACGCTCTCTACAAAATCAGATATATAGATTTAACAAACAAATTGAAGCTTTTGAGTTAGAAATGGCAATAACCGAAGGGCAAATTGAAGAAACGCGGCTTAAAATAACAGAGTTGGAAGCGCGGATCAAGCAAACAGAAGACGCTATAAATCTTGAAAAAGCTCGAATTGCTTCAGCTCTGAGAATGCTTTATGAGACTGGGACTCCGGATATTATTGAACTTTCTTTGGGTGCTGACAGCTTAAGTACAATTTTTAATGATTTTTACGGAGCGCAAAGACTTGAGGGCGAGTTGAAAACCAGACTTAGTGTTGCAAAAGAATTGACTGTGAACTTAGAAAAAGAAAAAGAAGACGCAACCCAAGAAGAAGAAAATTTAATTACGTTGCGTACAAAATTAAGCTTGCAGCAAGATTTGGCGGAAGAACAACGCACGGAAAAAAGTCAGGTATTGAAAAATACAAAGCAACAGGAAACGGTTTATCAGAAATCTCTTAAACAACTTGAAACACAGCAGGTTGACGCTCAAAAAGAAATAGTCGGTTTGGAAGCGAAATTACGTTATGCAATCAATCCTGATACTTTACCCAAAGGAAAGGGAGTATTGGCATGGCCTGTCGATGAAGTAAGGATTACTCAATATTACGGATCAACATCTAAAACCGGATTTGTGAATAACGGATATGAATTTCATAACGGAATTGATATCGCGCCTACAAGCGGAATAGGCACTCCAATTTATGCCGCGGGAGACGGCAAGGTTGTCTCAAAAGGTGACGATAGCCGATATGCTTACGGTCGCTGGGTAGCCGTAGACCATAAAAACGGCTTGGTTACTTTATATGCCCATCTTTCAAGGATTGCTGTTTCAAACGGACAAAATGTGAGCAAGGGTGCAGTTATCGGTTATATGGGTTCCACGGGCTTTTCTACAGGACCTCATCTGCATTTTACAGTTTATGCCGCAAATACATTTGAGGTTATACAAAGATGGTATGGTCCCTTACCGATAGGCGGACATCTTGATCCGATAGAATATTTATAAATTAAAAAAATACAACATTATGCCACATACTAAACATTTTATTATTTTAGTGCTTGTCGGCATCCTTTTAACAGGAAGCGGTATTTATGCCGCCGAAGTAACAGTTCAGGTAGATGAAAAAGAATTAGCCTCAGCGCTCATAACACAGATAGTTGAACAACTAAATAACGCCAAAAACCTTATTTTTAAGTACGTTCCACAAGATATTTGGAATAGAACTTGGGAATTAGGCGCTCAAGTATATATTTTAGTCCAAAAAACATTCAAAGAAGTTTCTTCCGTTTTTATCCACGTTATTCGACCCAATAATTAAAGTGGTTTTAGCACGAAATATTTTGCCTTATATTACGTCATATATTATAAGTATTCGTTTGTTTGGCTAAAAAGATGATTTTTGGGTAAAATGTTCATATGAGCTCATATAATATCGGATATTTAATTAAAAAAAGGCTTGTCCTGAGCTTGTCGAAGGGGTTTGCCACAGCGTTTGCGGTGGCGATTTTGTTTTTGAATTCTCAAGCTCAGGCTGCGGACATAGACCCGAGCGTTTTGGATACAACCTCTTCTTCGGGTCCCGGAACCGTTATATCTGGGAACAATTTTACCGCGGAAGGTGTGCCGGTTATATTGCCACGTAGTACGTGGGAAAATACTGATGAATTAAGAGCTATGATGACTTGGTTCCCGGAAGAAAGTCATATTCCGCCCGATTATGCTTCAGTTGAAAGAATAGTTGTTCATGATTTGGGTTGTCGTTTATCCTCGCCTGCCTGTAACAGCGATTCGACCAATCCTATATCTTTAATTCAAGCTGTTTATAGATTTCACGCAATAACATATGGCTGGGAAGACATAGGTTATAACTACATAATAGATCGTCAAGGGCGGATATATGAAGGACGTTTTGGCGGTAACGGCACACGAGGAGCGCATCTTTATCATTCCAGAAAATGTCAAAATTTTAATATAAATACAGTAGGAATTATGTTGCTTGGTAATTACGCAGCAACACCCATGCCTCAAGCTATGGAAGATAGTTTAGCCAGACTTTCAGCTTGGTTAGCTGTTGTTAATGGATTTGAACCTTCTGCAGTTTCCACAAGTGAAATCTGGGAAAATCCTAGAAACATAGAAGGGAAGTGTGATATTTCATCCGGAGCATACTCGACAACATTCACCGGTCCGACGGTTCTGAGCCACGGCGATATTGAAGCCGGCAATTCGGATTTTTTTGATTTTACTTTATTGAGAACAAAAGCTCAGAATTTTGCCAATACGTATAAAAATTTGTTTTATAAAACAACTAACAGTTCTGATATTTTTTCTCTTTCAAGCGGCGCTGCGCGCAAAATGGTTTCCGCAAGCGCTGATAAAATTGTAGCTATTTCAGAAACCCAACTGCACCTTTTTCCGTCAGAAACATTGGCAAAATTTGCCGACGGAACTTTGATACGTTCAGCTAGCCGCGGCCGTATTTATAAAGTAGAAGCCGAAAAACGCCGGGATATTTTAAACGAAGAGATATTTAAATTTGCCAATTTCAAATGGGAAGATATTAAAATAGTTTCTGATCGCGAATTGATCCTGTATCCTTTCGGTGAACCGATTCCGTATCCTGACGGAACTTTGGTAAAGGATGAAAAAGGATCAGTTTATAAATTTGAAGGAGAGAAATTAAGATATATAACTTCCGCCGCATTGTTTTCTGTGTATAAACTCAACTGGAGCGCATTAAAAAATATGGCCTCCAAAGACCTGAACCTTTATGCTAAAGGTCAACCTTTGGTATATCCGGATGGAACTTTAATAACTTCGAATAAGATAATAAAAGGTGTTTCAAACACAATATATAAAGTTGAAAGCGGACAAAGGCGACCGATTAGCTCTCAGACCTTATTTATTAAGCTTAAATTAAGCACTAAAAATATTAAAAAAATAAGTGATACGGAGATGAGTTTTTATCCTGTCGGTCAATATGTAAATTGGCCAGGCGGTACATTGCTGCGTTCTTCAAACGATACAAAGGTGTGGTATATACAAAGCGGTTTTAAGCGTTGGATCCAAGACGGCAACGTTTTGAAAGCTCTGGGTTTTTCATGGAATTCAATTAATATCGTAAGCGCGGATGAAATAAGCTCTTATCAGGAAGCTCAACCGATTATCGTTAAGACAGATATAAAAATTTCTCCGGTAGCGGTAATTAATTATTCGAATTTAATAAAAACAAACGGAACTATTTATAATTTAATAACCGGAATAGCTTATTCTAATCCCGAAACCCTCGCAAAAGACTTGGGTATTCAAAGCAGTCAAATAGACTGGTCAAAAATTCCGATAAATCAGATATCATCCATTCCAACTCCGCCACAGACTCCGGTTCCACCAACTCCTCCTCCGCCTGTTCCGCCTACCGCGCCGGTTTTAGCTGAAGAACCAAAAATAAGAATAGGTATTTATTCTCCTGCGCAAGGCGAAACAGTTCAAGTTACTTCAAGTTCAGTATATACAATCACTAAAACAAATTCAGTAAATGAAGATAAGCTTGCCGGTATTATTACAAATATTATTCCTGATACCACAACAACCACACGAATAATTCCCAAAGACAGCAACGGTATAATTACATTAAATTCTTATACAAATTTGGCTTATAATGGGACAAACGATAGTACTTTTCGTGGAATAATAGAAATTGTATATTCTGCAACCTCACAAAAATATTGGGTAGTAAACGAGTTGCCCATAGAATCTTATCTTAAAGGAATTGCTGAAATGGCAAACGGCGAATTGCCGGAATACGCTAAAGCTTTCATGATAGCTGCCCGCTCATACGCTTACTATTATATTAAAGCAGGAGGGAAGAGAATCGGTGAACCATATCATTTAATAAATACGCCCTCAGACCAATGGTATAAAGGATATAATTTTGAGCTACGCGCAAAAGATACTGTAACAGGAGTAACGGCAACCCATGCGCAAGTTGCAACATATAACAATAAACCTATTGTTGCCGCTTATTCCTCCGGAGCGCCTGGACTTACTAAGAATGCCTGTGAGGTATGGGGCGGAAAATATTGTACTGCCGACTATATTTATTTAAATGGGGGAGTAGATGATCCGGCAGGAACAATATATAAAAACCAATCCTGTTCAGCTACTAACCATTGCGTCGGTTTGGATGCCGATGGCGCTCGTCGCATGGCGGCACTAGGTTCAAAAGCAGAAGATATACTTAAAAAATACTATCCCGGTATTGTTTTAACTCAAGCGTATAAATAAAATGGGGCTTTCTAAAATTTTTATTATTATTGTAAATTGGAACGGATGGCAAGACACTTACGAGTGTCTTGATTCTTTGTCGGAAATTGTTTTGCCTCCGTTAACGGAACTGAATATCGTTGTGGTTGATAATGCTTCAGCGAACCATTCCGTTGAACGTTTGAACGAATATATTCAAAATCATTCCACGCAAAAAAATGTTGTGTTGTTAAAAAATAAACACAATGCGGGTTTTGCCGGGGGAAATAATTTTGGGATCAAATATGCTTTGGAGAAAAAAGCTGATTGGATCTTAATGCTCAATAACGATACTATAGTTGATAAGGATTTTTTGGTCGAACTAATAACCGGAATAAAAAAAGATCGTAAAATTGCTTTTGCAAACCCCAAAATATTCCTTGGTGCCGATAAAAATGAAAATAAAATTTGGTTTATAGGCGGGAAAATAAATCCTATTAACATGCGCGGCACGCATATTAAATATGGGCTTAAAGATGAAACAAGTTTTTTAAAAGAAGAGATCAATAGAACCGCTTACGCAACCGGATGCTGCTTGTTGTTTAAAGCTAGTCTGATAGATGATATTGGTTTCATGCCCGAGGAGTATTTTCTTTATTATGAAGATGCTGAATGGAGTTTACGCGCCAGACGCAAAGGTTTATATTGCGTGGTGGTTCCGTCTGCAAAAATATGGCATAAAGGAGCCGCCTCCAGCAAAGAAGGTTCGCCAAATTATATACGTTACCATGTGCGAAACGGATTACTGTTTATTTTTAGGAATGGAAATCCGGCGCAAATTTTATTTGCTTATATGCTTACTTTCCCGCGTTTTTTATGGCAAATATTTAAACTTATATTTTCCATCAAAAGATCTTGGGCTAAGGCCGTACTCCAAGGTATAATAGATGTCTGGACCGTTAAAAAGGGAAAAATAGCATGAAAATTGGAATAGATTCTCATTGTTTAGAAGGAAACCGTACCGGCGTTGGCCGGTATCTTTCTGCAATTTTAAATGAGTGGAAGGCAGAAAAATCAGACCACGAATTCTTGCTGTATTTTAAGAACGAGATACCCAAGGATTTTTCTTTTACTGAGAAGGGTTTTGCCTCAAAACTATTGCCGAAAGTTTTTGGGCGCAATAGCACGGCTCTTTTTATGCATAAGGCATTACCGGATGCCGTTTTGACCGACCGTCCTGATATAATGTTCTTTCCTGAATATATAGCACCTCTTACTTTAACAAAACCCTTTGTTTTAACTTTGCACGATATAGTGTATGCCGCGCGTCCCGAGTTACACTTTTGGCCCAGTCCGCTGGACCATATTTTATTAACTCAGGTTTCAAAATTATCCGCAAAAAAAGCTTCTGCAATATTAACCCCGTCAGAATTTGTTAAAAAAGAAATAATGCGCATATGGAAAGTTAAAGAAAATAAAATATTTGTAACAAGAGAAGCGGCCGGTGAAGAATTTAAACCCGTCAAAGAACAGGAAAAACAACAGGAACTTCGTTTGCGTTATGATATAGAAGATAAGTTTTTCTTTTTTGTGGGATCCGCGTTCAAACGCCGGCACGTACGTGAATGTATGGAAGCTTTTATGAATATCGCCGTACAACATAAAAATTATCAATTTTTAATTGCCGGATCAGATCGTTATGGCTCACATAATGAACTTAGCGGTTTAGCTCAAAGTTTGAACAAGGCATTAAAACGAAACGCTTTTATACGTAAAGATTTTATCGAAAATAAAGACTTGCCGGGATTATATAGTTCTGCTCATGCTACTATTTGGTTATCCGAATATGAAGGCTTTGGTTTGCCGCCTCTTGAATCGTTAGCTTGTGGAACTCCGGTAATTACTAATAAGGCCGCATCTTTACCTGAGGTGGTAGGGGACTGCGCAATTTTTGTTGAAGACATTACAGATATACGTTCTATTTATAACGCAATGCAGAAAACTATAAACGATAATGAAAAAATGTCAGAACTTAATTCATGTTCGGTCACACAAGCTGAAAAGTTTTCGTGGAAAGATTGCGCAGCTCAAACGCTTGATATTTTAATTGGTTCATCAAAATTATAATGGATTTTCCGTTAATAAAATTAAAACGTGTGTTTTTATTTGTTGCTATCGAATGCCTGGCTGTATTTGCTATATATACAGGTGCTTTAGATCGCGAAGCGTCTTTTTTGATTTTTGGAGGAGTTGTTCTAATACTAACTTTTTTGCCCATTGAAGAAGGTTTAACTTTTTTTATTTTTTCTATACCGCTTTTTATTGCTCTGCCTATAAACCAAAATTTTGATAATTTTGCCGCTTGGCGGATAATAATCTTTTATTTATTTGTAATGTGGCTAATTAAACAAAAAATCAACCTGGCCTTTTTTAGTCTCAAAGAAACAAAAGAAATAATCGGTAAAATTTTAAACTTTGAGTGGTGCATCATAATTTTTATGTTCGTTGCCATAGCTTCACTTTTTGTTGCAGAAAGTCCGGGCTTTGGTCTGCGAAAAATTATATTTTTAGGGAACGTATTTCCTTTATATATAGTTATAAGATCTTTGACGGTGAAGAAAGAAACGCGTTCTTTAATATTTTTCAGTATACTTGGCGCGGGCTTAATCTCGGTATTTGTGGGATTTATTCAGTTTATAAGCATTCAATTCACATCTCTTTTTGAGTTTTGGAAACATTGGGTTCAGTGGGTGATCCCTATTTTTTACGGAAATTCTTTAGCGGTTCTGTTGGAAAAAAGCAATACTTGGTTTTCCTATTATCCGGCCTCTCCGCCGACGCTTAGATTGTTTTCTGTTTTTCCGGATTCACATTCTTTCGGACTGTTTTCCTTGTTGTCGGCCTGTGCCGCATTAATATTGTTTAAATTACGTGAGAATAAAAACAGATTTGTTTTTTTGATTTTTTGGGGAATTTTATCTTTAAATATCTATCTTTCCGGAACACGGGGTTTATGGTTAGCTGTTCTGCCGCTTATTTTTGCCGTAATGTTGGTTTATTTACTTACAAATAACCGTTTTCACAGGACCAAACAATTTTTTGGAGTTTTTCTTCTTTCGTTTACCGTTTGTATTTTATTTATTTACTTTATTTTAAATAAATTAGCGTTAAGCGTTGCTTTTGGCGCATGTAATCCAACGCCATTTTTATGTACCGATATCGTAGTAAAAGCATATCAATTCCCTTATAGTTTATGGATTATAATTACTGCTTTGTGCGCGGCCGGGATAATACTTTTGCTGTCTTTTCTTTTAGCGGTCAGGTTTAAAATTTTTGGAAATTTTCTTCTACCCAAAACAATGCTTTTGCCTTTGTTTATGTTCTTGTTGCTTTTGCCTGTTTCTTCTGCCATTATCGCGCACGCGCATGGAAAAGGAGTTAATTCTGAAGATGAGACGCTCCTTTTAGCTAGAGCTTCATCTATACTGGATATTACAGAGGAGTCCAATAAGGCCAGAATTGATATATGGAAGATCACCGCAAGTTCAATTTTGAAGTATCCGTTATTGGGCGTTGGTATAGGTAATTACGCTAAGGTTTTAGATGAAAATATAGATGCATCAAAACGAGGGGCTTCGGCACATAATTTATATCTGGATTTTGCTGCAGAAACAGGTCTTGTTGGCGGCGGATTGATAGTCGGATTTTTTGCGTTGCTTATTCTTTACGCTAATAAACTTTTTAATACTTCAGATAACAGGATTTTGGGGGCGATATTTGGTATTTACTTTATATGGATCGCGTTATATAATTTTTTTGATGTTGTTTTAATCAACGACAAAGTTTTGTTATTATTCGCATCAATACTCGGGACGTTCTCGGGTCTTTTTATTGAAAAACTGGTTCAAAAACATGGATAAAACACCTCTTGTTTCGGTGAATATAGTAACCTATAACGGATTGCGCTGGTTAGAACGCTGTTTTTCTTCTTTATTTGCTCAAACTTACGGTAATATTGAAATAATAGCTTTGGATAATGCATCTGTTGACGGCTCAAAAGAATGGTTAAAAAAAACAGCGCAAGAACATACCAACCTTAAAGTGATAGAAAACCCAACCAATCTGGGCTTTGCGGCGGCGCATAATATAGGGATAAGTCAGGCGAACGGTAAATATGTATGTCTGTTGAATCAAGATATTATAATGGACGAAAATTTTGTACAAAATGTTGTGATTGAATTTGAAAAACAGGATGAAAAAATAGCCGCAATCCAAGGAAAACTTTTTAGGCTTGGTTCAAATTTTGATAAAACCGATATTTTAGATTCTTGCGGACTGGAGATGCTTAAAAATAGACGGATAATTAGCCGCGGTCAAGGCGAGAAAGACAACGGGCAATATAACAACATGAGGGTTATTTTTGGAGTTGACGGAGCTTTGCCGGTTTATAGTAAAAAGGCGTTGGAAGATATTAAAATCCCGATTGGTAAAAATAAATTTGAATATTTCGATGAAGATTTTTTTATGTACAAAGAAGATGTTGATCTGGCCTGGCGGTTTATTTTATTCGGCTGGCAAAGTATTTTTGTGCCTTCAGCAAAGGCGTGGCATGCCAGAGGAGCGGGGGAATCTGCCGCAAAAAACATGATGGCGGTAATACGGGAACGAAGAAAAATACCTTCATGGTCAAAGTTTTATTCATGGAAAAACCAACGCTTAATGCAGATAAAAAATGAGTTGCCAGTCCTGTTTTTAAAAGACCTACCCGTTATTTTAATTAAAGAAATCTTATCTATTGGATATATTATTTTATTCGAAACAAAAAATTCCAAAAGTTTTTTTGTGCTTTTAAAACAACTGCCGAATGCGATCCATAAACGTTCTTATATAATGACACACAAACGAATTAAAAACTCTCAGGATATAAGTTTTTGGTTTAAATCTTAGAAATATGAAAGATTTATTTGATAAAAATAAAGAATTTAAATCGGATATAAACACCTCACCGCTATCTGCAAAACGTAAAGAAAAATCTTTACTTAAAATGATGTTTTTGTTTTTTGCTAGTTTTATAATAATACTTGCCGTTATATTCTTCGTTTTTGTTTTTAAAGCCAGTTCAACTTTCAGTATAGTTTCCCAACAAATAACATCTTTTCTCGGTATTTCGGCGGCAAAATTTCCTGTGGCTGACCCGGCAGAACGTAATAGATTAGATATTTTGATACTTGGTATTCGTGGCGATGAAGACCCTTACGGAGGGAAACTAACCGATACTATTATTTTAGCCAGTATAGACACAAAAACTTACGAAACTGCCCTTATTTCTATCCCGAGAGATACATATCTTAAATTTCCGATAGTAAATATTTCTGCAAAAATAAATGAAGCATATGAGGTGGGAGAACAAAAACAACGCAACGGTGGCGGTATTGCCCTTGCAAAACTTGCTGTTTCTGAGGTTGCGGGTGTAAATATAGATTACGCTATTGTTGTTGATTTTACTGCTTTTAAGGAGACGGTGGATTTAATGGGCGGAATCGATGTGAATGTAACAAAAAAATTTAGTGAAAATTTACAATGGGGGGGTATAAATTTTTCGTTTGAACCAGGAGTACACCACATGGACGGCGATACGGCATTATTGTATGCCCGTTCAAGATTTACTACTTCTGATTTTGATCGCGCGCGAAGACAACAGGAAATTATACTTGCCATAAGACAAAAAGCTGAATCTATGGGTTTATCGGCAAGCCCACAAAAAGCTTTTAAATTATTAGATATTCTTGGTCGAAATGTAAAAACAGACCTTACTGTCAGTGAAATTACAAAGTTATTTTCAGTTGTTAAAAAAATTGAAAATTCAAAACCTAATCTTAAAGTGCTGGATACTTCCGGCGGATTACTTTTTTCTACATATTCGACAGAAGGCGCCTATATTCTATTGCCGACTAAAGGAGATTTTTCGGATGTGCACGATTTTGTCAGAAATATTTTTACAGAATAAATTAATTATTTGTATTTAACAAAAATTAATACAATGCTCAAAGTTCTTTCGATAATAATTACACACTATAAAACACCACATTTACTAAAATTGGCTCTTCGATCTATCAAAGAAACCTGCAAGGAAATAAACTATGAAATTATTGTTAGCGACGCAGAAGCTCAGCACGAAACCATAGAAATGTTGGCTGATGAGTTCCCTGAAGTTAAACATCATGCTTTTAAAGATAACGTGGGATATGCCCGTTTAGTTAACTCAGGCATTAAAAATAGTCAAAGCGATTATGTGCTTATTTTAAATGCGGATATAGTTTTGCTCAAGGATACCGCAAAAACTCTTATTGAATATCTTAAAAACAACGAAAAAGTAGGGTTAGTCGGTCCTAAATTATTAAATTTTAACGGAACCCATCAACACTCATGTTTCAAATTTTATAAACCCTTTACGGTAATGGCACGTAGAACGTTCCTTGCTAAAACAACTTTTGGCGCAGAAGCTATACGTAAATTTTTAATGGAAGATGAATTGGCTGCAAATTATAATAAACCCCTAGCCGCTGACTGGTTAATGGGTTCAGCTCTTTGTGTGAAACGCTCTGCCATGAATAAAGTAGGTCTTATGGATGAAAGGTTTTTCATGTATTTTGAGGATGTTGACTGGTGCAGAAGGTTTTGGGAAAATGGTTTTGCTGTAGTTTATCTTCCTCAAGCATTGGCCTATCATTACCACCAGAAAGCCAGCCATACCGGCAGGGGAATTCTAGATATTATTAATAACAAGCAAACCCGAATCCATGCGGCAAGCGCGTATAAATATTTTCGTAAGTACAAAAATAAACCGGTTCCATCGGCAAAACTTTAAGAAAATAATAGTATTAGATTTTAATTAATGAAAATATTACTCAAATATTCAAAAAAGTTTTTTCTAAAAAGCATTCTTTTTATATCCGCCATTGTTCTTGGGATGGCTTTTGAATATTCTTGGCAGCCGATTCAAACTTATATTGCCTCATCTAATTTAAGCAATAAAACAGTAACCACGTTAAATCATTCTCGTTTGGATAAAGTATGGCAATTATTAAACGACGAATACATAGATCCATCGGCATTGGATTCTGAAAAAGCTTTATTTGGTGCGATAAGAGGTATGGTAAGTTCAATAGGGGATCCGTACACCAGTTTTTTTGATCCTGAAGAAGCTAAGCTTTTTCTTTCCGATACAGAAGGTTCTTTTGAAGGCATAGGCGCAGAAATCGGAATGCGTAAAGGAAATATTATTATTATTGCGCCGATACAAGGAACGCCGGCCCAGCGCGCCGGATTAAAAGCGGGGGATATAATTTTACAAATAGACGAGATCTCTACCGCAAATCTAACCTTAGATCAGGCGGTATCTAAAATACGCGGACCAAGAAATACCCCTGTTAAACTTTTGATTATCAGAGATGAAGGCGAACCTTTCATAATCGAAATTATAAGAGATCAAATAACAATACCCTCACTTAGTTGGGAAATGAGAGATAATAATATAGCTTATCTGCAACTGTTTAATTTTTCTCAACGTTCCGACCAGGAATTTGAAAAAGCCGCAAAAGATATACTTCTGCAAAAACCATCCGGCATAATTTTGGATCTTAGAAATAATCCCGGGGGCTATTTGGACAGAGCTGTAGATATTGCCGGTTGGTTCTTGCCCAGAGAAACCGCTGTTGTTATGGAAGAAACTAAAGATAAAAGCCGTACAATTTTGCGTTCGGAAGGAAATGGATGGCTTAAGGATATCCCGCTCATTATTCTGATAAATGAGGGTTCGGCATCAGCTTCTGAAATTCTTGCCGGTGCTTTATCTGAGAACCTAAACATTCCTTTGGTGGGTCAAAAAACATTTGGTAAGGGTTCGGTACAAAGCCTTGAATCAATATCTGATGGTTCTGCGGTAAAAATTACTGTTGCGCATTGGCTTACACCAAATGGAATCTCGATAAACAACGAGGGTATTAAACCTACGGTAGAAATTACCGCAACAGAAACATCAGAAAATACACAAAAAGATGCTCAATACGAAAAAGCAAAAGAGATTTTACTGCAACGCATAAACAATAATTAATATAATGTGCGCGCATCTATTCTAATTTCCGGGAAGGTACAAGGAGTATTTTTTAGGGTTAGCGGACTTTCATTGGCTCAACGATTTGGTTTAAAATGTATAACGAAAAATAAATCTGACGGAACAGTACAATTTATTGTCGGGGGAGAGGGGATAAATATAGAAAAATTTATTTCCTGGTGCAACGGCGGCCCGCCTCTTGCCAAAGTAATAAACGTTGAGGTAACATGGTTAAACTCTCTGCCTAAAACCGATCGGTCTCAGGCGGAAAAATAAAATATTATTGGTATGAAAGTAATATTACTAAAACAAGTGGATAATCTAGGCGAACAATGGGATATCAAAAGCGTTGCTGATGGTTACGCCCGTAATTTTTTAATCCCTAAAGGTTTTGCCGTTCTTGCTACAGTCGACGCTGTCGCTGACGCAAACAAGAGAAAAGAGGATTTGTCTAAACTTGCTGAGCAAGACCTTTCAAAAGTTCAGGAATTAGCCGGTGCGCTAGCTGATTACGAGGTTATTATACCCGCAAAAGCAAACGAAAACGGAACTTTGTATGCCGGTATCACGCCTAAAATTATAAGTGAAGCTTTAGCTGTCCAAGGGTTTAAAGTTCCATCCCGACAAATTAAGCTGGAAAAAGCTTTGGATGCAGTGGGGGAATATACAGTTTTGCTTTCTTTTGACCACGGCCTTGAAGCAAATATTAAGGTTATAGTTGAAGAGTTGCCTCAAGAAATAAAAGAATAATGAGTTATAAATCAAAACACTCCGCTTTAAGACGGAGTGTTTTATATAAAAGTAATATTTTTATTCAACGCTTACAACGCTTGTTAATCGCATTCTTCCATCAAATCTTTTCTTTTTTATTGTTTTGAATTTAACCGTACCTGCTGAAAGCGCAAACAAAGTATCGTCATCGGCACGCTTAACGTTTTTCCCGGGCAAAAATTTAGTGCCTCGTTGGCGAACCAAAATAGAGCCGGTTTTTGCTTTTTCTCCGGCAAACAACTTTATGCCTAGTCTTTTAGATATAGAATCTCGACCAAGCTTTGTAGAACCTGAGGCTTTTGTCTTTGACATAACTTAAAATACTTAATAAATTACCTAGGGATTTTATAAGAACTAAGAATGTATGTCAACCTGTAAATGAGATATTCATAGTTGAACAAAACATAGAATATATTGTGCGACGTAATTATGAGAGATTTAAATCTTAATCAAAAATTTAATATCAGTAAAAATTTTTGGATCGCTATTTTAAGCACTTTAGCTATAGCAAATATTGTTTTATATAGTTATTTAATTCTTACAGAACCCAAAAAAGACAAATTAACTATAAAAAATATTCCTCAAGAAGCCCTTAAAACGGGGGATAATTCGGTCATTAATGCCCCCAAAAATGGCCAAAAACAGGCTCAAGAAGCCTATGTAGCGTCCAAAAGCGGAGAAAAGTATTACCCTCTGGAATGCCCCGGTGCATTTAGGATAGCAGAAGAAAATATGATATGGTTTGGCACCAAAGAAGAGGCTGAATCTGTAGGATATACCATGGCAAAAAGTTGCTATTGACGTAAATACTAGTTTTAAGTATTGCTTTTTTGTGCAGATAATTCTATATAGTAATTAACTTAGATATTTAACATTTCTTTAGGGAGTCTAGAAATGAAAACTCGTCTAGGCGCATGTAAAGAATACAGAAAAAGAATCCCTGGAGATTCCGGTACCGCACGAGAACTATGGGAAGCGGTGTTAATTATTAGCATAGAAGACCATCCTATTTATGGTCACGCAGAATATTTTCTAAAGATCGGTCATCCTCATGGGTATAGCTGGGAAGGACTGTCCGATAGGATTGCTGAGTATATAAGAATTCCTACGCCATCGGACAGAAATTGGGTTCCCGGTCGAGCGTTTGATCCTAGAAAAAACGGCTTTCCTGAAGACGCGATTAAAACATATAAAGTAAATATCAGATGGCAGCCCAAAGTGGCAAACAAAATAGGCTAAGGGGACAAGTCTCCTTAGCCTTTTTCTATAGTGATGATACTTCGCACAATATACCTTTTGCGACATGATATGAATATCTTTATTCGTATCTTAAAGCCTCAACGGGATCTAGTCTTGCTGCGCGGCGTGCCGGATATAGACCAAAAATAATTCCTATTCCTGCTGCGACAAAAAGTCCGATGATCATTGCAACAACCGGAAATGTATATGTCCATGTCGCATTAAGAGCCTTGGAAAGCACAACAGAAATAATCAGACCAAGCAAAGTACTTATGATTATCCCAAGCGCTCCTCCCAGCGTTGTAAGTGTCATGGCTTCAAGCAAAAACTGACGCATTATATCTCTATCGGTTGCTCCAACCGCTTTACGTAAACCTATTTCTCGGGTCCGTTCAGTAACAGATACGAGCATGATGTTCATAATTCCAACTCCGCCGACAAGTAGCGATATTGCGGCTACGGCTGCAACAAATAATGTCATCACGCTTGTTATGGCGCTTACGGTTTCCATGGCTCCGGCCTGTGTTTCAAGAAAAAAATCGTCTTTATCTGGATCGGTAATATTATGTGCATTACGAAGGGTTGATATAATATCAATTTCAGTGACCGGAACATTAATTTCTTCATCGGTTTCAACAATAATGCGATTAAAATATTTAATACCAAAAATATAATTCTGTGCGGTTGTATAGGGAACCAAAATCGCATTGTCAAAATTAATAAAAGATGCGCCACCTTTTTTGGGTAATACACCGACAACACGGAGAGTCGTACCTTTAATGCGTAACTTCTCCCCCACCGCTTCATTATTTCCAAAAAGTTCTTCCTTAACTTTTGAACCGATTACAATAACGCTGGACGAACTCTCAACATCATCTGCAGTAAAATTCTGACCCTCTCTTGGATAAAGATCATACAAGGGCGCATAGTGTTCGGTGAAACCAAAAATAGTTGTCTGATAAGTATCGTTTTTATAAGATACAACCTCGCTTCCAAATACCATCGGTATAACCCTTGCGGCATGAGGAACATTTGCAGGATTTTTAAGCTGTTTAAGATCCGATTCTTTTAGTGAATCCGAAAAAGCGGAAAGGAAATCTGTCGGACCTTTAGGTTCTCTTCCCGGAATAATCGCTATTGTTTTTGAGCCTATTGCTTGAAGCTGTTGAAGAATAAGGTTTTGCGCGCCCGCACCCAAAGACATTACAAGCATTATTGCGGCAACGCCAATTACAATACCCAAAATAGTTAATACTGAACGGGAACGGTTTGCGTTCAAGCTCGCTAGTGATGTTTTAATCAGATCAAAAAATCCCATATTATTTTATAAATTTATGATCTTTGATCGAATGACGTTCTTCAACAACAGTATCGGCTTCTATCAAGCCGTCTTTTATGTGAATAATTCTTTCGGCAAATGCGGCGGTATATGTTTCATGAGTTATAAGAACAATTGTTTTGCCTTCACCGTGTAATTCTTCAAGAACCCCCATCAACTGTTCTCCGGATGATGAATCTAGATTCCCTGTTGGCTCATCAGCAAAAATCACTTCGGGTTGATTTACTAAAGCGCGCGCAATAGCAACTCTTTGCTTCTCTCCTCCGGAAAGTTGATTTGAAAGATGTTTTGTTCTGTGCCCTAAACCAAGCCGTTCAATAACAATCAGCGCTCGTTGTCGTCGTTCTTTTGGCCGGATATTGGCATACAACATAGGCAATTCTACATTTTCTAAAACTGTTGCCCGGGCTAAAAGATTAAACGATTGAAAAACAAATCCGACGCTTTTATTTCGTAAATTTGCCAGATCCATCAGAGAAAAATTACTCACATCTTTGCCGTCGAAAAAATGCCGACCGCTAGTCGGACGGGAAAGAAAACTTAATATGTGAAGAAGGGTTGATTTCCCCGATCCTGAAGCGCCCATTATTGCAACAAACTCTCCTTTATTTATAGATAACGAAATGCCACGCAACGCATGAGTGGCACTTTCACCTTCATCAAAAGTTTTCTTAACGTCCTGTAGTTCAATTAACATAAATTTTATTGAGCACGAACAAAACTGATTATTTCAGTACCTTCATTAACCCCGGATCTAATTTCAATAAGTCCGTCTGCCGAACGAATACCTACGACAACTTCAATATTTTCTACTTGTTTGTCGTTCAATATTCTAACGTAGCGCTTTCCGTTTTGCTCTATAACTGCTCTTTGCGGGACAGAAAGTACATTCTCGCGGCGATCTGTTTTTATATCCAAATTTGCCGTCATACCGGTTTTTATTCTTTCATCTCCATCTTCAATACTCGTAGTTACACGATATGTTACTACGCCGCCTACATCTTTTGATGCCGGATCAATGCTGATGATCCTTCCCTGATATTCAATATTTTTAACTGCATCCAAAGTTATAGCTAAAGGATCGTTCAAAGTCAGATCGGCAATATCAGCTTCGGGTATGTTTGATTCAATTGTAAATGGTGCGTCAGGCAAAAATTTTATCGCTGTTCCGGTTGCTCCAGCAATTTCACCCCGGCTAACAAGAATATCTATTACAATACCGTCAAGCGGCGCTTTAATGATTGAGTTATCAAGGATTGCCCGAGCTGAATCCAAGCTTGCTTTTGCTTGCAAAGCCTGAGCCCTTAAGGGTTCAAGATCTACAGCGCGCGCAGGTGCCTTTTTTTGTTCCAATTGAGCTTTAGTTGTAGCCAAATTTGATTCTGCTGTACGGATACTTGAATCGTTTGAAGATTTAACTGAGATTATTGTCTGTTCATCGTTGCGTAAAGTTGCACTTATTGTATCAAGATCAATAATCTTTGCTTGAACTGCCGTTTTTTGAGTCCCGGTCTGTAGCGCATCATAAGTTGCTTGTGCTCCGGCACGAATTATTGCAAGATCACTAGCCAACGAAATAAATGCTGAATCAATAGACGTTGTTGCCGAAGCGCTTGTCACCGAAGAAATTGTTGCATTAACGCGTAAAAGTGCTGCATCTGCGGCAACTTTTTTTACTTCTGCATTATGGATCGCTTCTATGGTCGTATAAAAATTGCCCCAATTGCTCCAACATTGAGTTCCGCCGCAAGGCTCAAAATAATTATCCATTTCCTGAATTGCTCCGTCTGCTTTTGCTTTAACTGTTTGAATAGAATTATATGCATCAAGATATTCTTTTTCGAGCGCTTTTATTGCGGCAATAATAGCATTTTGTAATGCAACATCTGCGGCTATAACAGCGGCTTCGGCAACCGCAATATCCTGAGCCGAAGCTCCGGCTTGCGCTTTAATTAAATTGGCTTCTGCCACATCAAAAGCCGCCTCGGCATTACGGATTTGCGCTTCAATTGAAGCGGTATCAAGACGGGCAAATTCTTTTCCTGTCTCTGCATGCTCGCCAACTTTAACCGAAATTAATTTAACCCGTCCGCTGGCTGCAAATGCTAAAGAGATCTCATCGGATTTTTTAACGGTTCCTGTTGCGAGTACGCGTTCAACAAGCGTTCCGCGCTGAACATTAACAAATTCATAAAGAGACTTTTTGGTTTGTGTGATCAGTCCCAAACCAACACCCACCAAAATAATAAACCCAATTGAACCAAAAAAAATAATTCGTTTTTTCATACAGTAAATTAATTTTTAGTAGTTTTATCGATAATATTCTGAATAACCTCCATTTTTTTTGCTAAATGTGAAGCAAATTTTTCAAGATTTGATATTTTAGACAGTATAAGCATATCCTCACCCATACCAAAAACGAGTAATTTTTCTCCTTTACCAAGTTTCATACTGGTCCTTGCTTCTGCAGGAACAACAACTTGACCCTTCTCGCCAAGGGTTGTGGTTCCGTAAAATTTTTGATTTTGCATTTCTTCCATATATATAAATTCCTACAAATCCTACATGTATGATTATATCTTTATTTAATTGTTGATGTCAAGCAAAAAAATACCGTCTTTGAATTATCAAAAGACGGTTTTTGAAATGATTTTTTATTCTTCGTCTATACGTGGCTTTTCTTCTTCTGGATCTATATCTCCGCCAAAACTATCCGGATGCGGTTTCCTTTCTTTTTGATATTCTTCCATTTCTTCCGGAGTCATAACTATTTCACCTCGCTTAAGCTGATCGGCGGTCCAATCATTTTCTCGGAATTGTTTTTCTGGTCCTGACATATTATTTACCTCTTTTGAAATTTTTGTTTTTTTAAAATTTCGCCTACGCGCCACACATCACCTGCACCCATTGTGATAAGAACATCTTTATCTCCTAAAACTTTAGGCAGTTTTTTTTGCGCGGTACTGATATTATTAAAATACAACGAATTCAGTTTTTTGGCAAGTTTTTTTGCTGTTTTATTTTTTACTGCCCTTTCTCGCGCAGAACCATAAGTTTCTAAGATAAATGATCTGTCCGCATTCTTTAACGCAGAAACGAAACCTCCAAACAACGCTCGGGTGCGCGAAAATGTGTGCGGTTGGAACAATACAGCGATATTTTTATCCGGCCAAGCCTTCTTTACCGCAGAAATAGTTGCTGAAATTTCTGTGGGGTGATGCGCATAGTCATCAACAATTATATTTGGTCGATATGAGATCACTTCAAAGCGTCTTGCAGTGCCCTTAAACGCCGCCAGACCCTTACGCACATTTTTAACCGGCAACCCCAAAATAATTCCAAGGGCCACAACGGCAGTAGCGTTGAGAACGTTATGCTTGCCAAAAAGTTTTATATTGAAATATCCTATATTTTCGTTGTTCAAAACAAGACTAAAATTTGTCCCTTTACTGCTCCCCTTTTCAGAAATTATGCGCAATCGGCTTTCTAAACTAAAACCATAACTTAACATAGGTACGTTTTGATTTTTTTCAGCAATTTCAGTCGCTCCGGGATCGTCAGCGCAATATATTAATGAACCTCTTTTATCTAAATTCTTTAAAAATTTTAAGAATGATTTTTTATATATCGCGTTATTTGAAAAATAGTCGGGATGATCCCATTCAATATTTGTAAGCAATATAACGTGGGGATAATAATTTAAAAACGCATCCCTATATTCATCCGCTTCAAGAACAAAAGGCGTTCGTTGTAATGAGGCTTGAGAAACGCGTGCATTTGCCTGCCAATTCAATACTTTTGTTCCGATAATTGCGCGCGGATCCTTGCGGCAATGCTCCAACATCACCGCTGCCATAGCGCTTGTTGTCGATTTGCCGTGTGTTCCCGCAACCGCTATTCCGAAACTTTTGTTAAAAAGCTGAGAAATGGCTTCCGGATATGACAATACCGGAATGTTTTTTGAGATGGCATAATTAATAATTTTAGTACCTGGACCGGAACCCAAAAATGTATTGCCTTTTTTCCGTATATAAGCAGCAGAGCTTATTATTAAATCGGTATCAGTATCAATATTTTTTACGTAAAACCCTTTAAATACTTTAATTTTGAATCGTTTTAAAATATTATCTGTAAAGAAAACCTCTTCTTTATCCGAACCGCTAATATTTTTATCCAAAGCCTTAAGCATTTGGGCAAGAGCGGTCATGCCCACACCCTTAATGCCCACCAGATGAATTTTTTTTGCTTTATGTATGTTTATTTCCATGACGCAAAAGTGAAACCGGAAAAATAATAAGTGCATTAAAAATGCGCTTAACGCGTCTGGGCTCCGTCATCAATCTCCACAACCATTCAAAGCCCAAAGCTCTGATAAAACCAGGCGCTCTTATTTTGCTTCCGGCCCAAACATCCAAAGCCCCGCCGACACCTATCATCATTTTTGCTGACGGGAAATAACTCATATTTTTTTTTATCCACAATTCTTGTTTGGGAGCGCCAAAACCAACCACTATAATATCTGCAAAAAAATAAGCCAATTCTTTAATAATTTCTTTACGGTCATAATCTTGTTTAAACGTGCCGTCATGCAAAATATCCGGTCCAAATGTTGCTCCTCTAAAATTATGCAACGCAAAACGTTTTTTTAATTTTTGTGCGGCTAGTTGAGCGGTATTACCTTCACCGCCCACAAGAAAAACGTTAAGCGTTCTGTCTTTATAGAATTTCAGCATCTGCTCAACAAAATCTATACCCGTTATCCTTTCAATATTATAATGACCAAAAATTTTACATACAATGTTTAAACCTATCCCGTCAGCTAAAGATAGATCCGCATTATTCAATACGTTAAAAAATTCGGGATTCCGTAAAGCTTCAACAATAATTTCGGGGTTTGGAGTTACAACAAAAACAGTCTTGTGATTGGCGGCATTTAAAACTTCTTTAGCAAAATCAAGCGCCTCTTGCTTTTTGATAGCATTAATACCTACGCCACCCAAAAATATCTTGACCAGTTTTGATTGATTTAGCGCATCCGCCATATAATTAGTAAAATGTTACAATACTATTATGATTAAAAAGATAGTAAACGTTATCCCCTTAACATATATTCCCCGACCGCACTCTTCTATATTTAGTTATGAAACGAATCTTGATCTTGCGCCTAGTTCATTGGTTTTAGTGCCTTTTGGAAAAAGAAGTTTTCCGGCAATAGTTAAAGAAATGCACCAAAAAAACGACCCTCTTCCCCCGTATTTAAAACCCATACTATCTATTATATCAGAAAATCCGGTTCTGCCGTTACATACTAAACTATTACTTGAATGGGTGTCGAAATATTATATCACGCCCAAAGGACTGGTATTTAAGTCTGTTTTATCGGGTTTAGATCTGCAAAAAGTAGCGCACGCGGCAAAACAAATACCCAAAATAAACAAAACAAAATCCGAAACAACAGAAAGACGTAATTACGCTTTCGGCTCCGACAGATTTACAGAATACAACGAACAAATTGCCGAAAAATTATCAAAAGATCAAAACGTTCTGATATTGGTACCTACAATAAAACAAGAAACTGAGGTGTCAAGAAAGCTTACGCCCGCAAATAAGAAACGCGCGGTTATGCTATCTTCAAAAAATCCTAAAGCTCAGCACGAACTATGGCTTAAACTATATAGCGCCAAAAAAACAATTTTGATAGGAGCAAAAAAAGCCGTTTTTGCTCCACTAAGCGATATCGGACTTATTATAATTGAAGATGAAAATAATATTCTTCATAAAATATCTCTCCAGCATCCGAAATATAATACAAAAGAAACCGCATTAGCTCTTGCACAAATACTCAAATGCGATGTTATTTTTGGAGGAGAATTACCGTCTTTGGAATCCATAACTGAATCAACCGAAAAAATATATAATTTTTTTAGAGAACCGGCACAAAAAGAATTAAAAATTAGAATTGAGGATTTAACTGATAAAAAACAACGCAGAAGCAATTACAGGTTTTCTCCTAAATTTCTTGATAATCTGGAAAAAATCATTAAAAAGGGAGGAAGAGTGATTATTTTATCTGCACGTAAAGGCGAGGCCAGCGGACTTATGTGCAAAGATTGTGAAGAAATAATACAATGTCCCGCATGTAGCGCGCCTTTTGCTTTGTATACTTCAGTAGACAGCGAACAAAATAAACTGATTTGCCGTCATTGTGGACAAATGATACTCCCGCCTAAAACATGCGCAAATTGCGGTGGGTGGCGCTTCAAACCGATCGGGTTGGCAAGTAGTAAAATAGCCGAATATTTAAACAAGTTTTTCCCTGAGGCCAAAATCTTTCTTTTTGACGGAAGTACTGTTAAAACAGATAAAGATAAAGCTGGGGTGATTGAGGATTTTAACCGAACAAAAAGCAGTATACTTATTGCAACAAAAATGGCTTTAACTGAAAAAATTAAAGCGGTGGATATTGCTGCTATTGTCGCAGTTGATCAATTTCTAACTATACCCAATTTCAATGCGCAAGAAATATTATTTGACACCATCATTAAATTGAAAAGCTTAGTTAAATCTGGAGGGATTTTGGTCATACAAACGTATCGAGCAGAACAAAAAATCCTAAATACCTTAGAGCAAAACGACTTTGAGACATTTTTCAAAGATGAACTCCAAATGCGCAAAGAACTTACCTGGCCGCCTTATACTAAACTAATTAAAATAACAACACATAATAAAAAAGAAGCCTCTGCTCATGAAAGCTTAATAAAGCTCGCAGAAAATCTATCTATTCTGAAAAAATCAAGAAATTTACGCTTTGAAATCATCGGACCGTATCCCGCATATATCCGTAAAATTAAAAATCAATACAGATGGCATATTCTTATAAAAGAATATGTAGCAGATTCAAATAAATTAAGTTTTTCGCTTCAGGATGAACTGCAAAAAATTGTTTCCGCTAATTTTGATATCGATGTAAATCCCGAATCTATTTTGTAATATGACAACACTTCAAACCATACAAGAGCCAAATTATCCGTTAAGAGACCGGTCCTTGTCGGTTAAACCAAAGAACGACAATTTTTTATACTTAAAAGATCTCTGTGATACTATGCGCGACACAATGCGATTTTTAGATGGCATTGGTATAGCGGCTCCCCAAATAGGTGAATCAAAAAGAATTTTTTTGATAGAAACAAGTTTATTTCCCGATATTGCGATTCCTTCAGATATCTTTATCAACCCTAAGATATTGAAACGTTCTTTTAAACAAACCTCAGGAGAAGAAGGATGTTTATCGGTAAAAGGAATGTATGGAACGGTAAAAAGAGCCAAAACCGTCACGCTCGAAGCTTATGATATTAACGGAGAAAAATTTAAACTTAAAGCGTCAGATCTTTTAGCTAGGGTTTTTCAACATGAAACCGATCATTTAGAGGGCATTCTTTATATCGACAAAGCACTTCCATCAAGTTTACATATTTATATAAAATCCGAAGAATATGATAAATAAAATTATATTTTTCGGGACCTCGGAATTTGGAATTCCTATTTTGGATGAATTACGCTGTGCCAAATATAATATTGTTGACGTCGTTACAGCTCCGGATACGCCAGCCGGACGTGGCTATGAAATACAGAAATCTGCAATTAAAAAATGGGCAGAACAGGCAAACATAAAAACATTACAACCGAAAGATCTTAAAAACAAAAAGTTTGTTGAAGAATTATCCGCTTTTGGCGCTGATATGTTTATAATGGCAGCTTACGGTAAAATTATCCCAAAAACCATTTTGGATATTCCTTCTCACGGCACAATAAATGTTCATCCTTCCCTACTTCCTAAATATCGAGGCGCCTCCCCCATCCAAACTGCTATTTTAAACGGAGAACAGGAAACCGGCGTTACTCTTATTCTTGCCGATGAACAAATGGATCACGGACCAATAATAGCTCAGGGAAAAACACATATTGAAGCAACGGATACAAATAAAAGTCTGCATTGGCGTCTTGCCTCTATTGCCTCAGAAATGATGATTAAAACTTTGTCCAAATGGGTTGAGAATAGGATAAAACCCATAGAACAAATTCATGCCGAAGCCACTTATACAAAAATAATTTTGCGGCAAGACGGTAAAATTGATTGGACAAAACCGGCTCAGGAATTAGAGCGTGCAATTCGCGCATATTATCCCTGGCCTGGTACATTTACTTTTTTACCTAACGGCAAAAGACTAAAAATATTGGAATCAGAATTACTAAAAGAAAACTTTGATTATGCGCCCGGCACTATATTTGAGACCGCCGATGGCCAGGCAGCAGTTACTTGCGGTAAGGAAGCAATTATTCTTAAAAAAATACAAAAAGAAGGCGCGGAAGTTACGGATGGTAAGAGCTTTACAAATGGACACAGAAACCTTATAGGCATTGCGTTGAAGTAATAATTTTCATACAATCAAACCAAAGCTCTTATAAAACTCCGGAGAGCGCATGTTAATAGAGGTCTATGTTAAGGGCGTTCTAGAAATAACGAACGCAAACATGCTCATTCTTAAAGAAAAAAATAAAAACCGATATCTTGCTATATATACAGGCCGGTATGAAGCTACCTATATTTCAAATGCTCTGCTCGGCATAGATTCAGAACGTCCGCTAACGCAAGACTTGTTACTTGATGTAATAATGACCCTGGATGCTGAGATCAAATTTGTGACTATCAACGAAATAATAGATGGTATTTATTATTCAGAACTTGTTCTTGAGCAAAACGGGGAAACAAAAAAAATTGATGCTCGTCCCAGTGACTCAATTGCAATTGCTCTCAAAACTCAATCCCCCATTTATGTTGATAAAGAAATATTTAATGCTAACTGCGTTGAACTGGAAGAAGATAACGAAAACGATTCGCCCGTAAAAGAAAAGCTTCCGGAAGCTTTCCAGGATTTTATTGGCGGTCTTTCAGAATTAGATGATCTTGATAAACCTCCCGAAAAATAAAACTTCGCGTTATGCGAAGTTTTTCTTTTTTACTCAAAAATATTTATTTTTCAAACGGTCTTATCGGTTGTAACAATTCAACCGGTATTTTCGATAATTTCTTAAATTTTTCACCATCGTCATGTTTACCAACCTCAAAACCGTAATGCATTGGAACAGCAATTTGTGGCCCAATATCAGAAGCGGCTGTTACGGCTTCCTCTATGTTCATAGTATAGATTCCGCCTATTGGAAGCATGGCAATGTCGCACCTTATATCACTCATCTCAGGAATACGATCAGTGTCACCTGCATGATAATAACGCCTACCGTTAATTTCAAAAATGTATCCAACCCAATTATTTTCTTTTGGATGAAAGGGTTTATCTATATTATAAGCCGGCACAACTTCTACTTTGACAATATTTTCGGGATTTATCCGGTCTCCCGGTTTAACAGAAATCACTTTGAAATTAGCATCTAATTCTTCTGCGACATCTTTAGGGCATATTATTAAAGTATGATCGGACGACAACTGTTTTATTGTTCCAATATCAAAATGATCGAAATGAGCGTGGGTTATGAATATTAAATCAGCGATGGGATAGGTATTGGGTACGTCCCATGGATCAATATATATTTTCCTCTTTGTTTCTGCATTAAAGAAGAACGCGGATTGTTTAAACCAGGTTACATTATTTAGCATATGAGGATTTCTTTTTACCGGATTTTTTTAATCTTTGTATCCCCGTCGGACATGTTTTATTTACCGGACAAATTTCACATAGAGGCGTAGGCGCTTTACATACGGCTCTTCCGTGATCAATTAAAGTATATGTTAACTTGAACCAATCTTTTTTTGGAAAAAGCGCCATTAAATCCTGTTCGATCTTGACCGGATTTTCCTCCGCTGTAAAGCCCATGCGCTGTGAAAGTCTTCGCACATGAGTGTCTACCGCAATACCCTCTACGATTTCATACGCATTGCCCAAAACAACATTCGCAGTTTTACGGGCAACCCCGGGCAAGGTAAGTATTTCTTTCATGGTATCTGGCACCCTGCTTCCATACCTTTTATCAATTATTCCGCACGAAGTAATAATATTTCGAGCCTTGGCCCTATAAAATCCCGTTGAACGTATTTCTTGCTCAAAAACTTTTATATCGGCTTTGGCAAAATCGCTTGTGGTTTTATATTTTTTGAATATTTTTTCGGTTACCTCGTTAACTTTTTTATCGGTGCATTGAGCCGAAAGAATAACCGCAACAAGAAGTTGTATATTGTTGTTATATTTCAATGCAATTTTAGCATTAGAATACTCTTTACATAAAACAGCCAGGATTTTCCCGGCTCTTTTTGATTTATTTAATGATACCTTATTCATGTCTAGTAATTCGGAGAAAAGAACAACAAATATACTATAACGACAACGACAAATATTATAAAAAACGGGGGCAAAAGAGCGCAGGGCCAACAAATCTTACTATTCTTGGATTTTTTACTGTTAAACATAAAAGTAATGTTCGTATGATATAATGATTATATCATAAATATAAACAGACAATATGATCGAAATTAAAAATGTAACCAAAAAATTCGGCCCTCTAACGGCGGTAAACCAACTATCTTTAAGTATACCGCAGGGAACTATTTTTGGTTTTATCGGCCCGAATGGTGCCGGTAAAACAACCACCATAAAAATGCTTGTCGGATTAATGAAACCATCTCAAGGAGAAATATTCATTGACGATAAAGATGTACGCTTGAATCCGGAATATACAAAAAAACAACTTGGTTATGTTCCTGACGACCCTTTTGTATATGAAAAAATGACGGGCTGGGAATATTTGTCCTTCGTAGGTGAAATATTCGGTATAAATAAAAAAGAACGGGATGAACGTATAGAAAAATTATCTAAAATCTATCCTTTGAAAAAAATACTTGACGGTTATATGGACAGCTATTCCCGCGGCAATAAACAGAAATTAGTTATATTGGCGGCCTTCCTCCACACTCCAAAGGCTCTTTTAGTTGATGAACCCGTGGTCGGTTTAGACCCCGAAAGTATATCTATCACTAAAAAACTTTTCCGCAACTTTGCTAAAGAGGACGGCGGAACGATATTTATTTCCACGCATACGCTTTCGTTTGCCCAAGATATTTGTGACCGTATTGGAATTATTAAAGATGGAAAACTACTAATAGAAGGTACCATAGACGAATTACTGAAAATGGCCGGTTTATCGGCCGAAACCTTAGTGGAAGCTGAAGAAAAAAATAAAACATTGGAAGAGCTTTATCTGCACTTTGTTGCTTAAACTATGCTTTTTTTGCTTAAAAATCAATTTATTCTTATCGGAAGATTGCTTAAAGAGCCGGCAACCGCCATCGTTGCGGTTATTTTCTTCATGGTACTTGGACTGGTTTTTGCAGCTGAATTCATCGGTTTTCACGAAGGATTCAAATATCTTTTGCGTCAGGAATATTTCGGTAATGCCATAACTCTCTACATATTAGAGGCCTTTCTTCTGCTTGCTTTTATTCTCACCCTGATATCGTCGGCAATTTTGGCTTCCGGTATATTTTTCTACTCCCCGGAACTTAAATTTATTTTTACTACTCCAACACCGGCCAATCATATTTTTGCGTGGCGTCTCATCTTACTTTTTTTATTATCTTCATGGCCCCTGCTGCTTATTGCGCTGCCGGGCATACTTGCACTGGGCATAACCCATAAGACATCTTTAGGTTTTTATTTGCTCAATTTTACGGCTTTATTTTTATTTCTTTCTTTTGTGTGTTCAATAGCCGCATTAATTTCTTTTTTTGTAGCGCGTATCAGTCAAATACGTGCAAGTTATTTACTGAGTGCCGGTCTAAGTTTAGTGGCTGTTCTTGGCGGATGGATCACGGCCAGAATTTTGGTACCCCAAAACATTTCAAATATATTTAATGCCGTAGATTTAACTAAAGTTCAAGCTCCGCTTGATCAGGTTGAAAAGATTTTTTTGCCCTTTCCTTCCCATTTGATCGCTAAATTGGCTTTTGCTTCTGCTACAAATACGCAAAATGTATTCCTTATTTTTCTTATTATTTTAATTGCGTCCCTTAGTTTATTAGCCGTCACTTTTGTGATAGCAAAGAAACTCTATCATCCGTTATTTATAAAGGGACAAGAAGGTGTTTTTATAGCTCGCGCGGTTGATGCAACTATTAATGACATTAAGCGCTGGCCGTTCCCGCTTATCTTAAAAGGTAAAATTGGAATAATAATTGAAAAAGATATTAGAAGTATAATAAGAAATAAACGAGATCTGGCCAACATTGGTTTTTTCATTCTTCTTGCCTCGGTATATCTTTTTTTACTTGCCGGTTTGGCGCAACAAGCAAACGAAGGATATAAGGATAAATTAGCCGTTCTTTTAGCTTTGCATTTTGGCGGATTGGGTTATTTTATAACCACAATATCGTTACGTTTTCTTTTCCCGCTTGTAGGTCGCGAAGGGCAAAGCGCATGGATTTTAGCTTCAATGCCCGTTTCACCTCAAAAAATACTTTTTGCTAAATTTTTATTTGGAACAATACTTTTAACTGTATTAATGACAACGGGCCTATATGTAACCTTGCCGTTTTTTAATATATCGTCATATGTCACTATAAATATCTTAATTCTGGGCGTTATTACATCTATTTTTATTGCTATTTTTCAAATCAGTATGGGAGCAATATCTCCTGAATTGCGCAAACGCGATCCGGAACGTATGAGTACAACGCCTATGGGCCTTATTACAACTTTTATTTCTTTAATTTATATTGGACTCATGGCTGTTTTAGCGATGAACGCAAACGACATTTCTTTAAATTTGTATATACTTGAACTAATAGGCGCCTTAACTTCCGGTTTGATCGTATTGATTTCAATAAAATTAGCGCTAAAAAAATTACGCTATCTTGATTTTTAGTTTCTGATATTTTTATATAAAAAATTCCCGATTCTTAAAGAATCGGGTTTTAATTTTTACTTCACTGAATTAAGTATTGCTTTATAGGGCTTCCAGAGTGCCGTCCAGACGCGCCAGCCATGTTTCGATCGGAAGATCTACTTCCGCTTTAACGGCACGTGCGGCCAAGATCATTTTTTCTCTGTGCTCTGCTTTTTCTTCATCTAGAGATACAAAATTACTTGAGCCCCCATAGGCTCCGCAATCTTCATGGTCAACTATAACCACGCGCTGAATGTTGTGCAAATTTTTTGAGATAGTTATTGCGTTCAGTAATGGTTTCTGTGCCGGATTACTATCTGAAGACAGTCCAAGCGAGGCGCCCGGAAAAGCCATGATGTCATAGCTTTTTATGCCTTTTGCTTTTAGGTTTTCCTGCACATTTTCTCGGAAACGAAAGTCTATGCACATTAAGACTAATGCTTCACAAGTATGACCTTTGCTTACTGAACTCATAATACCTCGTCTAATTTAACTTGTTAGACGAATTAATTATACTCTTTTTATCATAAAAGTCAACCCACACACCATTTTTGCGCAAGAATATTCAGATATACCAAACTTTAACTTTTATCGATAATACAAAAGTTTTGGGGTGTTACAACGCTCCAAAACCGATAGTTCATTATGCAAAAACTGGTGTGGGGTCAACCCAGCTCTAATTAAGAATTGGGGCTGGGTCAATCGCAAAATAAAAATCGCCTTTGCGCGGCGATTATTTAAATTATTATTTAATACATCCTTCAATTTCTTGTTTAAATGCAGTAATTGACCTAGCGCCTACAAAGCGCTTAACGGGTTGGCCTTCCTTAAACAAGATAAACGTAGGAATAGACATGACGGTATAAACCTGCGCGGTTGCCATATTTTCATCAACGTTTAACTTGGCAAATTTAACTTTCTCCTTATATTCTAAAGCCAATTCCTCAACAATTGATATCATGGCGTGACATGGTCCGCACCACTCAGCCCAAAAATCTACAATCACAGGAAGTTTTGATTTTAAAACTTTTTGTTCAAAGGTTGCATTGGTTACTTCAACCGTATTTTTAGACATACAATTACCTCTTTTCTAAAAGTGCATTTTGTTTAAGAATAACAAAATATTTATTCGTTATCAATAGACGCTCTTCCGCCTGTGGTGAACCCACCTGAACCACGGGCGTGTTTTCTTGCTATCTTCGTACGGGATAACGCTCTTTCAAAAACTGCGGTCGCATCAGCAAATTTAACATCATCGGCATTTTTATAGCTTTCCATAGCTTTTTGCGCGCGTTGCTGCGCTTCTTCGGCTGCTTTAACATCTATTTCCTCAGCTCGCTCTGCCTCATCAGCCAATATTATAACTCTCGTAACGTGAGAGCCGCTTAAAGATGGTTTTATTTCAACAAATCCCTCTCCCACATGTAAAGGGATGATTTCTTTATTTTTACGAACAACCAATTCTCCGGTAGCAAGTGGAGCAACTAACGGAATATGATTGGGTAAAATAGTAATTTCTCCGTCTCTTGTCTGTACGGTTAAAGAATCAATTTCATCCTTAAAAGCTGTTCTCTCGGGTGTCGTAATTTCAAATTGAATTTTAAACATATCTTTCAATACCTATTTGGATTATTTTTTTGTTCTGTTCTTTCGGGTTCGCTAAACACTAAAACTAAATAGATAAAAAATAGTATTAGTCCGACTAATATAGAGAAAAATTGGACTAACCCCTCAAGGCTTTCACCGCTAGTGTATCTTGGCGCAAAGCCAAAAAATAAGCCTAAACCAAAAATGAGAACGGTTAAACTGGTAATTAAAACTAGATCCGCAAGAAATTTTTTCACCCCGTTAGAAAATTGCCGAAAAGTTAACGGTCAAACAAGTCGAAAAACTTGTTTGACTATTATAAACCGAACAACTCTTTTTATATAAATAATAATCCATAAATAATAGCAATTTTCTAACGGGGTTCATGCATTATTTTCAGCTTTTCACTTTGCATTTTACGCCTTCACGTCGTCAATAGAACCTCGCAGATAAAATTCTTGTTCTGATATGCCATCGTGTTTTCCTTCAAGAATTTCTTTAAAGCTGCGGATAGTATCGGCTCGGGATACAAATTTTCCTTCTCTTCCGGTAAATGTTTCGGCAACGAAAAACGGCTGAGATAAAAAGCGCTGTATGCGCCTGGCACGACTTACTGTTATCTTGTCGTCATCTGAAAGCTCTTCAAAGCCCAATATAGCTATTATATCCTGTAAATCTTTATAGCGTTGCAAAACCTTCTGAACGCCTCGAGCAACATCATAGTGTTCTTGACCCACATATTCGGGAGCTAAAATTGTTGAGTTTGAATCCAAAGGATCAACCGCAGGATAAATGCCCAATTCAGCTAACTGACGGGATAAAACTATAGTTGAGTCCAAATGAGCGAATGTCGTGGCCGGAGCGGGGTCTGTAAGGTCATCTGCGGGCACATAAACAGCCTGCACAGAAGTAATTGAACCTTTATCGGTAGATGTAATTCTTTCCTGTAATTCACCCATTTCCGTAGCAAGTGTTGGTTGATAACCTACCGCAGAAGGAATACGGCCAAGCAAAGCTGATACTTCTGAGCCGGCCTGTGTGAAACGGAAAATATTATCCACGAACAAAAGAACGTCCTGATTTTGTTCATCGCGGAAATATTCAGCCATTGTTAACCCGGTCAATGCAACCCGCAGACGTGAACCGGGCGGCTCATTCATCTGACCAAAAACCATAGCGAGCTTATCCAAAACTTTAGCTGTTTTCATTTCATGATAAAGATCATTTCCTTCGCGCGTACGTTCACCAACGCCCGCGAACACCGACACGCCGCCGTGAGCTTTAGCAATATTGTTGATTAACTCCTGAATAACAACTGTTTTACCGACGCCTGCGCCACCGAACATGCCCACCTTACCTCCTTTAACAATAGGAGCAATAAGATCAATAACTTTAATTCCTGTTTCTAAAATTTCGGTTTTTGTAGACTGTGAAACAAAAGCAGGTGCTTTACGATGAATCGGATATTTTTTTTCGGAAACAACCTGATCGCCATCATCTACAGTTTCGCCTATTACGTTAAAAATACGACCTAATGTTTCTTTACCCACAGGCACCGAAATCGGTGCTCCGGTTGCAATAACTTCTTCACCACGAGTTAAACCGTCTGTTGCGCCCAAAGAAATACAACGAACAACCTTATCTCCAAGTTGCTGGGCAACTTCAAGCACTAATTTATTCTTTGAGCGGCCTGTGGTGAGCGGCTTGTCCCGAGCGGAGTCGAGGGAAGTCGAACCATTTATTTCAAGTGCGTCATAAATTGCGGGCAGAATTGTTTTTTTATGTTCTCCGCTCTCGCTTGAAAACTCAACGTCCACTACAGGACCTATGACTTGTAAAATTTTTCCGTTCATAAATTTAATTTATTTTTATTTCCTCTTTCTACCCTTGTTAAGACTTAGACGTTTGTCTTTTTTGAGCGGTTTTTGAGGCTGTTTTGGCATGGTTCCCGAGTAATACGAGGGACAAAACAGTCGAAACCTCGGAGGCAAGCGCTGGCTTGCCGAGAATGAGCGAAAAAAAGGACAAACGCATAAGTCTTCACTTCACCGCCATTCTGCCGCCTATTATATCTGCCAAATCAGCAGTAATAGACGCCTGACGGACTGAATTATAAGTAAGAGTAAGATCATTGATAATATCGCGGGCAGAATCAGAAGCGTTTTTCATATTTACCATGCGCGCTGAATGCTCCGAAGCCAAATTCTCAACCAGCGCCTGATAAACCTGTAATTCTATCAATCTCGGGATCAAAGAATTCAGTACTTCTGCCGGCGAAGGTTCAAATAAAAATTCCGCATGCTTTGTCTCGACAGATTCATCACCTATGTTGATCGGCAAAAGCTGCGTTACACGGATCTCATATTTAAGTGTGGAAATAAAATCCGCATAAATAAGTTTTACGCTTTTGAATTGTCCGCCGGCAAAACTATCCATAACAGAACGCGCGATCGGCAATGTATCGGCAAAAGTTGGTTGATTTTCAAAACCGTCATAAGACGCAAAAACATCCAGACCTAAACGTAACGCAGAGCGCAAACCTTTTCTTCCGACAATTATAAATGAATATTTACTTGCACTGAGCTCGTCGAACGTGTCTTTATTGTTCTTTACTATTGAAAACGCGGCATTCACCAATTGTGAATTTAAGGAACCGCACAATCCCCTATTTGATGTTATTAAAATTATAAGTTCTTTATTTAAATTAACCTTTATTCCTCTGGATAAAAATTTATAGAACAATTCGGCGTCGGCTCCGGCAAACTGTTCCGATTTTTCGGCTACCGAAGAAAGCATTTCCCACGCTAAAACAGAATATGGACGCGAAGATAAAGCTGCAAGCTGCGCTTTACGCATTTTGCTTGCGGCTATCATTTCCATAGCTTTAGTTATCTGCCTGATAGATTTTGTGGATTTTATTCTTCTTCTTAATTCTCGTGTATTCTGTGCCATATACAATTTTAATTACCGGATACAATATTTAATTTTTGTTCTTGCTCAGTTTTAATTATTTTTTCAAGTCTTTGCATGTATTCCTGTTTTTTATTATTAAGCTCTACTTCTTTGTAATATGTTTTTACTCTTATGGTTATAATGGTTTGCCAGAAAAATATGGCGGCGAGCAAAATAATCAGAATAAAAAGTAGTATAAATATCCCCTTTCTGCTTCCTATTATTTTACCCATTAAGCTCATAGAATCTTGTTGTATCCTTCTGTCGCTTCTTTAAGCATATTCTCTGTATCTTCTTCCAAATTTTTACTGATGCGTATATTTTCAAGTATTTTATTATTTTGACGTTTCAAGTATTCAATAAAGCCTTCTTCCCAATCATGAATTTTTTCCGGTGCAATATTATCAAGATAACCATTAACACCGGCATACAATACTACAACCTGCTCTTCTACAGGAACGGGCGCGTATAGACCTTGTTTTAATAATTCAGTAAGGCGCTTGCCTCGCTCAAGTTGTTTCTTGGTAGCTTCATCTAAATCTTGCGCAAACTGAGCAAAAACAGCCAATTCACGATATTGAGCCAGATCCAAACGCAACTTACCGGCAACTTTTTTCATCGCTTTGGTCTGAGCGGCAGAACCCACGCGGGATACAGACAAACCTACATTTAAAGCAGGACGGGTTCCTTGGTAAAATAATTCCGGTTCAAGATATATTTGACCGTCGGTAATTGAAATAACATTTGTCGGAATATATGCGGAAATATCGCCCGCTTGAGTTTCAATTATCGGTAAAGCCGTTAAAGAGCCTCCTCCATATTCTTTTGAAAGTTTAGCGGCGCGTTCAAGAAGACGTGAGTGTAAATAGAAAACATCTCCGGGATAAGCTTCACGTCCTGGGGAGCGTTCAAGCAAAAGACTCACCTGACGATAAGCCCATGCATGACGGGAGAGATCGTCATAAACCACCAAAGCATCTTGTCCCTCGTCCATAAAATATTCGCCCATAGCACATCCGGCATACGGCGCAATATACGAATAAGCAGCAGGATCAGAAGCTGAGGCCACAACAACTATCGTATTATCTAAAGCGCCCCGCTTTTCCAATTCCGCAACTATTTTTACAACACGTGATAATTTCTGACCTATGGCAACGTAAATAGATTTAACGTCTGAATTTTTTTGATTGATAATGGTATCAACGGCAATCGCAGTTTTACCCACTTGTCTGTCACCGATAATAAGTTCACGCTGACCGCGTCCTATCGGGATCATTGCATCTATGGCTTTGATTCCTGTAGCTAAAGATGTATCTACGGATTTTCTCGTGATAACACCGGGCGCAATGCGCTCAAGCTGGTTATATCTGTCGGCATGAATCGGCCCCTTACCATCCAAAGATTCGCCTAAAGGATTAACAACTCGTCCTAAAAAAGCCTTGCCGACAGGAACAGAAAGAATTTTTCCGGTTCCGACAACTTCATCGCCTTCCTTAATTTTTTCCCAATCGCCCAAAACTATGGCTCCGACATCTTCGGCCCCAAGGTTTAAGGCCATTGCAGAAATTTCTCCTTCTGAGGTTCTTACAGTCAACATTTCCAGCGCTCCGACCGAATAAAGCCCGGAAATACGTATAACGCCGTCTTTTACCAAAAGAACATTGCCGGTTTGTTCCGCTCGAGTTTCTAATTTTGCTCCGGATATTTCTTTTCTAAGTTCTTCAATTATTTTTTTAGAATCCATACTTATTGTTTAATATTTTTAGAAAGCTGTTCCAGTCTTCTTTTAATTGTCGCATCAATTACCTTATCGGCAATTTTCATTTTGATGCCGCCTAAAAGTTTTTTACTTGTTTCCTGGTCCATATTAACAGTTTCTCCCAATAAAGAAGCGGCTGTTTTTCTGATGTTTTCAATATCTTCTTCACTTAAGTCTCCGGAGTTTTCCATTTGAACCGTTGTCTGCCCTGAGCGCTTTATCATTTCTTCCTGTATAGCTTCCACTAATTTTCCCGAATGCGACAAAAGATTGTTTTGAACAAGGAAAGCAACGAACTGTTTAACCGTCTCGATCTGATCATGTTGCGAATGTTTATCCGCTAAAGAATCAAGAAAGGTTTTTGCGATTTGTTTTGCGTCAATATGTTGAGTCATGGTTTTTATTCTTTGACTTTACTAAGCGCTTCTTGTGCAAGTTTTATACTGTCTTCATTTTTGACCTCGCGCGCAAGTACTTTTTCCGCGGCTAAAATAACCGTAGAAGCCAATTCATTCTTTGCTTCGTTCATTGCTTTTGCCCGCTCTTTCTCTATTTCCGCTAAAGCTTTATTTTTCAATAAAACAAGTTCTTTTTCAAGTTGTGCTATAACGCCAGCACGAATAATTTCTGCTTTTTTTTGACCTTCAACCAATATCTCATCCGCCTCCTTGCGCGCCTTATTTCTTGTTTCCACTATTTCCTGTTCCAAATCGCGTTTAGCCTGAGCCATACTTGCCGCGCCTTCAACAACTTCTTTAGCTTTGGCGCTCCTTTCGGATAATATTTTAAGCATTGGCTTATATAAAAATCTGTGTAACAAAAAAGCCAATATACCAAAATTAACAACCTGCGCTAAAAACAAGTGCCAATCTATTCCTAATTTTGTTAACAGTTCAGACATCCTTAAATAAATTTAATTATCAACGCCACAACCAAAGCATAAATTGCGATGGCCTCAGCGAAAGCAGCAGCCAATATCATTGCCGTCTGTATTTTTGGTGCGGCTTCCGGATTGCGACCTATTGCTTCCATTGCTTTTGCGGCAAGCAAACCGATACCTACGCCGGGACCCAAAGCGCCTGCGCCAATGGCAAAAGCTGCTCCTAACGATTTAAGATCTAAACTTGTTGCTGCTTGTACTGCTTCTTGTGTTTCTAACATAAAATTAGCGGTTAACGTGTAACGGCTAGCGGTTAATAACTAAACGCTGAACCCTAAACGCTGAACGCTGAAACTAATGATGTTCTGCGGTAGCTATTGTTAAAAAGACCAAAGTTAACATAGCAAAAACTAACGCTTGAATAAAGCCCACAAAGAGCTCAAAGCCCAAAAACGGGATTGGTACCAAAAACGGAACTAAGCCTGCCAAAACCAATAACAAAACTTCGCCTGCAAACATATTACCGAATAGCCGGAAAGAAAAAGATAAAATCCTTGAAACTTCGCCTACCGCCTCAAGCAAACCCACAAAAAAATCTATCGGTCCTTTAAAATTTAAGAATTTTCCGATATGTTTTTTAATTCCAAGAGCTTTTAAGCCAAAGAAATGAGCCGAAACAACCGCTATAACGGCTAACGCTAAAGTATTGTTTAGGTCGGTATTTGTAGGACGAAAAAGCGGCAAAAATCCGTCCTCAGTATTTAATCCGATACTGCCTACTCCGGGAACCAAACTTATCCAATTAGCGACAATAACAAAAAGAAAAATAGTTAATACTAAAGGTAAAAACTTTTCTGATTTTTTCCTGTCCTGTGTAATGCTGTCTATGAGATTAAGAAGCGCTTCAAAAACCATCTCAAGTAACGATTGAAATTTTCCGGGTACGGACGAGGCGGTTCGTTTAAAATAAACGGCAACAGATATCAAAATAATTATGGCAAGCCATGACATTAAAAGACTGTTAGTAACAGGAAATCCGAAAATATTAAATAGTTTTTCCGCGGCAATAGAAATATGCATATATTAAGTTTTATTTCCTTCTTCCTGTTCTTTTATAATTCTTTTTACTTTATGATATAAAAGAAATACTGATACGAAAATAGATAATATAATTCCGGTCAATAAAAATACGGGCGAAGTGCTGAAATATTTATCCGCAAAACGACCAAGCAGAGCGAATAACACCAAAGGAACTGTAATTGTATACCCCATCTCCCAGCCAAGCGCAAAAGCCGAAGAAAAAGCGGCGTTTGAGGCCGTATTTTTATTTTTATCTGTATTATTATCTGATTGATTATTCATCGGCAATAACCTATAATACATAAGATAAATTAAGATGTCTAATATATAAATAAGTAATCCTTCGACTTCGCTCAGGGTGCACAATTTTGCATTCCTTCGCGTAGCTCAGGAGCAAAATTGGCATGACAGTAGAACAAATATATAAATTAGCTATTGAGCTTGGACGCAAAAACGACTTCAGGCCGGCGAAAGATATAGATAAAATGCTCTCTCGGCTCGAAGAAAAATATGAAAAGATGTCCGCTGAAGATAAAAAAATGTTTGATACAGAACGACTGACAAATCCTTATTCTGATACAAGGATCCTTTACGATAGCGGAAAAAAAGTGAAACGCATTTTGACCGGAATAGATACCGAAGCGTCTGAAATGCTTCTTGCGGATCGTTTAGGAAATATTGACCTGGTAATAGGCCATCATCCCGAAGGCAAGGGTTTAGCCCGACTCGACGAGGTAATGCACCTACAAGCCGACGTTTTGGCCCAATATGGGGTACCGATCAATATTGCCGAGTCTTTACTTCATACTAGAATTTCTGAAGTTGCGCGCGGACTCTCTCCAAGCAATCACGAAAGAGCGGTACAAATCGCGGAACTTTTAAAAATTTCGTTAATGTGCACTCATACAATTGCAGATAATATGGCCGCATCTTTTCTGAAGAAAAAAATAGATGATGCAAAACCAGAATTTGTTGGCGACCTAATGAAATTGATCAAAGAAATTCCGGAATATCAGGCAGCCATAAAATTAGGATCCGGACCGGCGTTATTTTCAGGCTCCGAAGATAGACGCTGCGGCAAAATAGCCCTCACTGAAATAACAGGCGGCACTGAAGGCTCCGCAGAAATATATGAACGCTTAGCGCATGCCGGTATTGGAACTGTTGTTGCGATGCACATGTCAGAAAAACATACCGAAGCCGCAAAAAAAGCTCATATAAATGCTATTGTCGCCGGACACATGTCTTCTGATTCTATAGGAATGAATTTATTTTTAGATGAACTTGAAAAACGCGGCGTTGAAATTGTTCCTTGCTCCGGATTATTCAGAGTTTCTCGAGTAAAGAAAACATCAAAAAAAATAAAATCTTAAATTAAAAACCTCCGTTTAATCCGCAGGCTTGCGGAAATGGAGGTTTTTTATATTTAACAACTAAACTATTTCTCCCAACCACACTTCCTTATATCTAAAATGCATCCGCAAGAATACCCATTATTGCTCGGAAAGTCGGGATCAATATTGAGAATGCATGTTGTAATTACTCCCGCATATTTTTCGGGTTGATCAGTACAAACACCATGCCTTCCGCCGCATCCCTGTCCTGCCCACGAACATTGTGCTTCAGTGATACAATCGCCTTCAGAATAATCTGTTGTTGATTGAGAATTTAACCGAAGATAATTATCTCTTTGTTTTTGTTTGATTAATACTTCTGTCTTTTTTAAAGATGCTTCAGCCAAAAATTGATCGGTTTTCAGACCTTCCTGATAAAAAACAAATCCGCTGCCGGCTATAAAAAGTAAAACGAATATTCCAAAAGCTGTAATAAAAATCTTATTTCTCGCCATAAATTTATTGTATCACGAAAATACATTCACTTAAATACTTGCTAACACTATTCTATGGTTCGCGTTCTGACGAATAATAAGCATCGGTACGTTTCTCACTTTCCGTTTTTAATTTTGCCTCCTGCTCCTGCTGAATTATATATAAAGGCCTGTCGATTATATCAACACCGTTTTCTGTAAAACTAAGACGCTGAGCATTTATTATACGATAATCTACTAAAAGATTTGGATCATAATTACTCTGGATCATTCCTTTATTATCAAGCGCAAGCTTAACATCTGTTCTGTTAGCAAGTCCTTGCTCAATTTCATCATGCATTAATCCTTTAAGATATTCATAATCCGCAGGCGGTAAAGGCAATTCTGAATCAGGCTGTTCTTGAGTACTGTCAGCTGGCCCAAAAAGAATTCTATATTGCGCCGCATAATCCGCAGCTCTGTCCAGCGCAGCTCTGAAATCATTTTGACTTTTTGGAACTCGCAACACTTCGATTTCATCTTCAAGAGCAACTCTAAATACTTCTTGCAAAAAGGGGGTTTCTGCTTTTTCAATTTGTTCCTTACCGTTAAGCGCTTTTCTCCAAGCCGCTTGTTCAAGCCTCCAAAAATATTTTCTATCACTTGTTTCGGAATTTCCTACAAATTTTTTAATTACAGTATCGGTAACTTCTGCGGTTTTACTGGAACGCACAACTGATTCCGCCTCTCTACGCTTTCCTCTATCTACGTTTTGTGCCTCACCCAATACAATAGCATTTATAACCTCACGAACTCTTCCTTCGTAAGATTTATGTAAAGGTTTTATATCGTCAGACCAAATGGCATTTTTAAATTCATGCTGAAGATATCCTTGCAAGCCGCCAAACTGCTCCTGAGCGGATTTTTGTTCAGTGTTTTTTCCCGATTCTAAAGTTCGTCCAATGGACGAAGAATTAAAAAAGTTTTCCCGATTAAAAATCATAATAAAGGCATTATAACATCTTGATATTTAAGTATTTTAAAACCCCAACCCATTAAATAACCTAATTTATTACTAAATATCAAAATGCCGAACAAGATCAATAATATCGCTGAAATAAACGATAAAACTTGGATATATTTATTAAGTTTTAACAGGTATTTATTAGCAGAACTAAACAAAATAGCTACTACAATAAAAGGTATAGCTAACCCCAATGAGAATACAGCTAAAAGTTGTGCGCCCGCAAACCACGTTGATGAAGCGCTGGCCAGCGTAAGAACGGCTCCCAAAATAGGCCCCACACACGGAGTCCATCCGGCGCCTAAAGCTGCGCCTAATACGAAAGCTCTTAACGATGGATCCATACTGCCGGTATTTTTAATTTTAAAAAGGTTAAAAACAGGAAACTTAATAAAGCCGAGCATGCCTATTCCTGCAAAAACAAGAAAAACTCCGGCTAATTTGGTTATCCATAAACGAAAACCTACAACAACTGTCCCAAGAAGCCCAAACCCCGCACCCAAAAAAACAAAAACAAACGAAAAACCGGCTATAAATAATGCGCCGTTCTTAACCATGTTCCAATTAATAATCTTTCGTTTTGCGGGAACTGCCAAATTTTCTGCGGTCGCACCCGAAATCAAACCCAAATAAGCCGGTATTAATGGAAAGGTGCAGGGAGCAAAAAAAGTAACTAATCCGGATATAAATGCGGGTAGAAAAAGAGAACTAACATCGTACATATGTATAAATTAATCTATAAATTTAAAGGTGGAAAATATTTCGTCATATACGGAATTATGATTGCCGGTCATGTCATAATTGTTATGTGAAATAAGCCAACCTTTTGAGTTGCGGTTAAATAAAATAGAGGTGCTTGGTTTTCCTAATTCATTTTCTCCTGTGACTATCAGCTTGTTTGAGGGTAAACCGAGAAAATCGATCGATTGGAATTTATATCCCGCAGCTTCTCCGTTCATGGCAAGATCTTGTTCTGTAAAAACGTTGGGCATAATTGAAACAATAAAATATTTTTCCTGGTTAGAGTCTTCCAAAACTTGTTGCGATGATATCGATACGCCAAATATTTCGCTATCTTCAATGGTTTGTTCTTCCAAAAACCATTCTTTGGGATAATTTATCTCAAATCCATATTGAGTATTTTGATAAATTTCCCAATTTGAAACGTATGATACGGATATATCCGGCAAATTAACTTCAGTTTCTTCCTGTCCTTCATCGTGGGCGTCTATAACTTCTACATTATTCTGTTGTTCGTTATTATTCAAAAAATTGCTTCTGATGCTTGGCAGTTGCTTATATAAAAATCCGGCTCCGCCCCCAACAAGTGCGGTCACGGCAACTGAACCCACCATCATCGCAATCTGAGTTTTACTTAAAAGCATATTTCTATTCTTTTATTACATCACTCCCCTCTGCCCAACTTTTTAATTCCTCATATGGTACAGCGCCACAAATCCATTTATTACTTAGAGTGTTATAAAAAAACGGAACACCTCCGCAATAACCCTTATCGTATTGTTCTAATAATCTGGCGTTTTGTTCGTTGTGCCAAGTTTCATATTGTTCAACTTTCATATTTGTTTCTTTTTCAAGCCGTTCAATTAAAGGTCGCATTTTAATACAATGCGGACATTCTGTTCCATAAAATTCTAAAAGTCTTTTTTCTTCCATGCTCATTCCTCTTCTCCCGTCTGCGAAACAACAGAACGGAGTTTATCACCTATTTTTGAAATTGTTTTCTCGGCGTCTTCTTCAGCTTTAACGGCATCTTTCATATGCTTGCCGGCAAGTTTAAGTTTCATATCAAGATCTGACATATCTTTTATAAACGACGAAAGAGCGGCTCGTATTTCTTTCGCGCTTTCCTCAATCTGCATTCCGCGAAATCCCATTTCAATTGTTACTAAATAGGCAAAAAGCGTTGAGGGTGATACCGGAATAACACGTGATGCAGCTGCAAAATCCATAAGTGGCTGAATAGATAATACCGTTGCATACATGCCTTCAGAAGGAATATACATAAATGCAAAATCTGTGGTCTTTTCCTGTGGCAAAATATATTTTTTACGGATATCTTCAATTTTTTGCTTAACAGAAGAAGCAAAAGCTTTTTCAGCTGATTCTTTTTCTTCAGGAGAAACCTTAAGCAGACGCTCATAACTTTCCATAGGAAACTTTGAATCAAGCGGAACTATATAATCATTCAAGAAAAGAACAAAATCGACAACTTCGCCGCTTTTAAATCCATATTGTTTTTGATAGTGTTTGCCTTCAACGAGCTTATCCTTCAGAATATTTTCCAGAATAATCTCTCCGACAACTCCTCTGCTTTTTGATGGTCGCAATAGATCCTGAAATGTTTTAAGATCCCGCGTCTGCTCAAGAACCATTTTTACTGCTTCTTCCTGTCTTCCTATCTGAGTCAGCAAACGCGCTGTTGCTTCACCCGATTTATTAGCTTCTTCTTTAACGTCCCGAAGTCGTTCACTTAAATCCCCCTTCAAAGAACTCATTTGCTCAAGCATCAGTTTCATAAGCTCGCTTTCAGCAGATTTCTTGTTTTTTCCGGACCATAATAAGAAAAACGCCCCCACAGAAACGACGGCTGTCAATGCCAGAAGTATAATAATAACCATGTCCATAAGGCTATTGTAGTATTTTTTAGTTAACTTGACTAATACCTAATTCTGCAAGCTTTAAACGATACTTCTGCATTATTTTGTCTTCCGGAGAGTCCGGATGAAATGCCAGCATATTATCGTTTGCAACCACATGACCCTTCGGTTCGTGCGACAATGGATTGTTTAAAATGCGTTTTTCCTGAACTTGTTTCAGTATTTTTTCGATCAGATCACCAAGATAAGTATTTAAAATTATTTCACGGACACTTCCTTTAGCTATTAAAAGTCTGTTTGATTTTATCGTACGACTTGATATAAAATTTTCAGCGTTAGTATCAAAATTTATATATTTCTTTATCCATTCATTGGCTCTGAAAAAATCTTCGGGTTTTGCGCCGTGTAGTGCCAATACCGGTACTAAATTTGCATAAACGTGAGCATTATACAAACTTTCAAATGGGATTTTCATGGATTCATCCGTTATAAAATGGTTTAAGCAAATTCTGTCTTTTATTTTTTTTCCGTGACGGCGCAAGCGTAATATATGCAGCAATAAAGTAACCAAAAAACGGCCCGTCCAAATCCGTCCTTTTTTTAAAACTATAAGAACATCTATATCGCTATCTTTATCCGTATTTCCCAACGCAAACGAACCTGAAGCAAAAACTATCCGTACATATGGAATTGTCGCCAGTAACTTAAATCCCCATTTGGCTTTTTTCCATTTTTGATCAAGAAAATTTAATCTATCTATGCGCTCAGAAGATAAATTATCTCTGCCCGGTAAAAAATTAAATCCTAAATTTTGATCTATAATGCCTTCTTTTTTTAAATAATCAAGATTGGTTAAAATTTCTCCCAGTGAAGGTTTTGCATCGTTGGACCAATTCAATAAGTTGCTATAAATTTCTTGAAAGGTCGGCGCCATATCAAGAACGTCATAGTATACGATTGTAGACAAAATGGCTTTCTGTAAATCAGATAACATAAAAATAATCAACTAACACGAAACAAAATACAGATAAAACTCAAATTCCAAAATCCAAAGTTCAAACCGTTAATTTTTAACTTTTTATTTGATATTTGAGCTTTATTATTTGATATTGCGTAAATATTGTCCTGTATAACTTTTTTTATTTTTAATAATGTCCGACGGAGTGCCTTCAGCGACAATTTCTCCGCCTAGATCACCTCCGTTTGGGCCCAAATCAACGATCCAATCTGCGCATTTTACTACGTCAAGATTGTGTTCAATTATAAGCACGCTATTGCCCAATTTTACCAATCCCTTAAGCAATCCCAACAATTTATCTATATCAGCAAAATGTAATCCTGTTGTGGGCTCATCCAGTAAATATAATGTTTTGCCCGTAGTCCTGCGAGAAAGCTCGGCAGCCAATTTTATACGTTGCGCCTCGCCTCCGGATAAGGTTGTAGCCGGCTGGCCCAAAGTAATATAACCCAAACCCACATCATTTAGAGTTCGCAACTTTACGGTAATTGAAGGCATGCCTCCAAAAAACCTCAAAGCGTCCTCAACGGTCATAGCTAAAATTTCAGCAATGTTTTTGCCCCGCCAAGTTATTTCAAGCGCATCTTTATTATAACGCTGACCCTGACATTCTTCACATTCTATCCAGACATCAGCTAGAAACTGCATTTCTATTTTACGCATTCCTTCGCCTTGACACGTTTCGCAACGACCACCTTTTACGTTAAAAGAAAACCTGCCCGGACCATAACCGCGCACTTTAGCTTCTTTAGTTGAGGAAAAAAGTGTGCGTATAACTGTAAATGTGCCGGTATATGTAGCCGGATTCGAACGAGGCGTGCGCCCTATTGGCGACTGGTCAATAACGATAGCTTTATCGATATTATTTAATCCTTCTATGCTGCCGTGTTGTCCCGGTTGCTCTTTTGCGTCCCAAAAGTATTTAAGCAAACTTTTGGCCAGAATATCGTTAACTAAAGTAGATTTTCCTGAACCGGAAACTCCTGTAACTGCTACAAATTTTCCCAAAGGTATTTTAACATCAATATTTTTCAAATTGTGTTCTCTGGCACCTTTTATAGTCAAAAATTTATTCTCGATATTTGGTGCGCCCATCCGCTGCAAATTTCTATAAACCGCCTGTTCAACCAGTTTACTTTCGGCTTTACCTACTTGTTTATGCCCGGATAAATATTCTCCGGTCAGAGTTTTTGCTTTAAGTAATTCTTTTGGCGTGCCCACAAAAATAACTTTACCGCCGTGTTTGCCCGCACCCGGACCGATATCAATGACCCAATCCGCAGCCATGATTGTCTGTTCATCGTGCTCAACAACAACAACGGTATTACCTATATCACGTAACTCTTTCAAGGTTTTGATAAGTCTTGATTGGTCACGCGGATGCAAACCGACAGATGGTTCGTCCAAAATATAAAGTATTCCAACCAGACGCGTGCCTATTTGTGTGGCTAAACGAATACGCTGAGCTTCTCCGCCGGATAAAGTTTCTGCTGAACGATTAAGTGTAAGATAATCTAAACCAACGTCCATAAGAAATTGAAGGCGATTTATAACTTCTTTTACAATTAACCGCGCGATTGCTTTCTGCGTCTGCGTTAGTACGTTTGTTAAACTTTCAAAAAACTTTTGGGCATCCTTAATGCTCATAGCCGTAATTAAGTCTATAGATTTGCCGTTAACAGTTACAGCCAAAGCCTCGGGACGCAATCTCTTACCATTACATGCGGAACATTTTTTTATTATCATGTATTTTTCAATTTCCGCCCGCGTCCAATCAGAATCGCTCGAGTTGTGTCTTCGCAAAAGGTTTAACACAACGCCTTCAAATAAAGCCTCTTCTTCATCTTTCCTAACCGTAGAAATCCCTTGCCCGACACCAAGCTGTAAGCTCCGGTGCTGTGATTTTTCACCGTATAAAATTTCTTGTTGAATATCTTTTGGAAGGTCCTGCCATCTCGTATTTAAGGAAAAACCGCGCTTATCTGCAAACTCAGAAAGTATCCACCAATACCAAGATTGTCTTCCTACTTTATGCGAAGCGCCCATCCAAGCGCGTATGGCGCCCTCGGCAATAGTTAATCTGGGATTGGGTATAACCAAATCGGGATCAACCTGAAGTTGGTACCCTATACCGGTACAAGTTGAACACGCACCATGAGGATTATTAAATGAAAATGTACGGGGTTCAATTTCCGGCAAATTAATACCGTCCACGTCACAAGCAAACATTTCAGAGAAAACCATATCGGATTTTTTCTTAGCATTTTGAATATTGATAATCAGTATTCCATTACCCATTTTCAATGCGGTTTCAACGGAAGAAGCAATACGCATGCGATCGTCTGCGCTTCTACCAACTTCCAATCTGTCAACAACAACTTCAATATCGTGTATCTTGTATCTTGCCAATAATTTTGTCTGCGCCTCTTCCACCTTAAGAATTTCGCCGTTTACGCGCACGCGGCTGAAACCGGCACGTCCGATCTCTTCAATAACGCTTTTGTGTTCCCCTTTTTTGCCGCGTATAACAGGAGCTAAAATTGCAATCGGAGTTTTCAGGGGCAAATTGATAATTTGATTTATAATTTGCGTAGGACTTTGCTTTTTAACTTCTCTACTACAAATCGGACAATGAGGTGTACCAACTCGGGCGTATAATAAACGCAAATAATCGTAGATTTCAGTTATAGTCCCTACGGTTGAACGAGGATTTTTTGAAACACTTTTTTGATCTATAGATATTGCGGGAGAAATTCCGTCTATATTATCTACATCGGGTTTTTCCATAACACCCAAAAACTGCCGCGCGTAAGCAGATAAAGATTCAACATACCGGCGCTGACCGTCAGCATATAGAGTATCAAAGGCTAAAGACGATTTACCTGAACCTGAAAGTCCGGTTATAACTGTAAGCTTATTACGTGGAATATCCACATCTATATTTTTTAAATTATGAACCCGCGCCCCACGTATGCGTATCAGGTCTTTTTCTTGTTTAATTTCAGAATTTTTCATAATATAAATAGTCGCTTAGAAATCATGTATTATACAAGTTTTTAGTGTTATAAGCAAGCATAAGCGATTCAGCTCATGATCAAAGAAAACGCCGATAAAATACTGAAAAAAGCCCCTACTGAGCCGGGCGTATATTTCTTTTGGGATAAAAATACAATTATTTATGTGGGCAAAGCGACGAATCTTAAATCGCGATTACGATCGTACTTCAATACCGGGAATTCCGACTCAAGAAAAGTGACCTTGGTTGAACGCGCAACGCGACTGACTTGGCAAACTACAATATCGCCTATTGAAGCCTTGATAATAGAAGCAAAATTAATAAAACAGCATAAACCCTATTACAACGTTTCCTTACGTGATGATAAACAATATTTCTATGTGGGGTTTACTGAAGAAACCTGTCCGCGCATTTTCCTTACCCACCAACCCGCCAAAACAAACAATAAAATAGAAATGGAATATATAGGACCTTTTACAGATGGCGCCGCATTAAAAAGAACCTTAAAACTATTACGCAAAATATTCCCGTACCGCACGCACAAAGACATGCCAAAAAATTGTCTTTGGTACACTTTGGGCTTATGCCCAATCCCCGAAAAACCTACTTCGGAGGAGATCAAAAATTGTCAAAACAATATCGAAGCAATCAAAAGGATCCTGCAAGGTGAAATTAAACGTCTTGTAAAAAATCTTAAAAAAGAAATGTTGGGATATGCAAAATTGGAAAATTTTGAAAAAGCTGTAAAATTACGCGATCAGATAAATGGTTTAGAAAATATATATGCCCATAAAAAAATTATCGGAGACCAGACTCATGAACATAAAAATTCGCCGTTAAACGGTTTGCCCGAAAGTCTTTTAGAATATCTCCCCAAAAAAGATGTTTCTGAGTGGCTCATTGAAGGTTATGATATTTCAAACATCCAAGGCGGCTCTGCCACCGGCTCCTTGGTATCTTTTATGGGCAAAAAACCTATCAAAGCCTTATATAAAAAATTCCGCATAAAAACGGTTGAAGGCGCAAACGATGTTGCGATGCATAAAGAAGTAATGGGACGGCGCCTTACTCATTATAAAGAATGGCCTCTGCCCGATATATTTCTTATTGATGGTGGGCGACCACAAGTAAACGCCGTTAATAATACTCTGCTTGAATGGCAAAAACTTTATGACATTCCTTTCAAAAAAATGCCGATAATAATCGGCTTAGCAAAAAGACAGGAAGAGCTATATATAACCACCGAAAAAAAGCCTTATGCTTTATCGCACAATAACCCGATATTGTTGATGTTTATGCACGCGCGTGATGAATCGCATCGTTTTGCTAAAAGCTATCATCACAAATTACGTTCTAAAACCGAATCAGCTTAAATATTGACAATAATTCTATTTATGATATAATATGAATAACTCACTAGCTTCGTAACGTAAGAGAAGGTACCTCAGATGCTCAAGAAGCTTGTTTCGTTCTTTGTTCAACTCATCCTAGGGAATTACGTTGTCCTTCGGCGAACCGAAACCGATGCGCATGGAAACATGTTCTTGGTCGTCGCGCAGACCGAAGACGCGTACCAAATCAGCGGACCTGCATATCTGTTCCGCCGAAGTCAGCCCACCGAAAACCGTTGGATCCCTAAAGGATACCCGAACATTACGGAAGTTCACGTAAGGTAACTTCCACAAACAAGAACTTAGCGGTCCGATAATAATCGGACCGCTTTACTTTCATAAATTAAAAGCCTCATTATTGAGGCTTACCCAGTAGAATTACCTCGACACTTTAGTTTTTGTTCCCTTTGGCGACGCCAAAGGGAACAGTCGAGGTAGCTCTACTGGGCTTATTGCATTTTCCAATCAGGATAATCCCCTTCTTCAGATCCTGATCTTCCGTCAGTTTTATCTAATACGCGCAACATCTTTTTTAGCGCCGGCAAATTAAGCGCTTCGGCAACACGAATAGCTTCAGTAACTTTCCATCTTTCCTTTGACCAAATCAACCTCAAACCGGTACGAGATAAACTTAATTTCTCAGATGCTTCGTCAAAGCCTATTCTCTTAATTTCTTTAATAGCTGCTATCTTCAAGATGTTCGCAATTTTCTTTTCTGTTTGACACTCATCATTCAGATTAACCGACATTGGATACCTCTTAACTTAAAGAACTAAATCTATATTATCCTAGCTATATATTTTTATCAAATTATGTCAGAAGCTCTTCAACGTCTTCATTTTCTTCTATGGTCGGGCGCACAGCAATGGTATGCGATTCTTTTTCGGTAGTGAATGCTTCTATTTGCTTTCTTTCTTCTTGAGTTAAATAAGGCAAGGCTTTCTCCAGTTTTTTTGTATCAAGAGTTTTAACTATCTTTCGCAATAAATTTTCGCGCAACACCTCGGCAATACGTGCGGCATCATACGCGCGTTTTTTCTGGAATGACAATGAAACTGTCCCCAAATCAGAAAAAAGTCGCGTCATATTATTTTCTTTACCAAAAATTGCGACTATTTCTTTGAGTTGTTTTGATTCTTTCTCAAGTTTTTTAATTGTTGAAGTTAAAACTAATAATTTATCAATTTTTGACTGGATATCTATAACATCCGTATCTTTTATTTTTCCTGTTAAAACCTGGTCTTTAATATTATATTTATGCGTCCAGGCCGGACAAATAGGCTGATAAGCGCAGGTATTGCACAATGCGCTTACGCGTGGGGCATAAACGTTATCTGCTTCTATTTTGGCTATCAGATCTAGAATTTCGCTATGTATACGCTCAAGTTCGTTTTTCCCGAATTGATAAGTAAGTTTATGGCCGTCAAAAGCTATATAGACCAAACTTGCCTTAATACGGCTTTTCTGCAGTTTGCGCTGTTTAGCAAATTGATAAATGGCTAATTGCCAATTTTTCGAAAGGCTTTCAGCGTCAGGTATTTGTCCTGTTTTATAATCTATTATCTCAAAAGACCCGTCCGGCAACATATCAAGACGGTCTATAATACCTTCGAGTTGATGGCCTCGTCCGATCTCGATCATAAATTTCTTTTCAACTTCAACAATGCTCATGTGCGCAGCTTCATTTTTTGCCAAATATTTCTCAAGGGCCGGTATTCCTTTCTCGAATAATTTTAAAACTTGAGGATCGCTTTCCTGTTGCATAAGACCCCGGTAATAATTAATTACTCTTTCCGGAGAAGGATATTTATATCTTTTGGCGTAAGCAAATTCCAACGCGGCATGGACCGCACTGCCAAACCGCAAAGCCAAAGTACGTGAAGGATCCTGCGGCGCCTTATCGATATAAAACTTATATTTCCGCGGACATTGCTTATAGGTATCAAGTTTAGAGTATGAAACTCGCATAATTATGAAACTATTTTAACACAAAAGCCGCCTTTAAAAAGACGGCTTTTAAACTATTATTGTCCTTATTTAAAGTAGTTCAAAAACTACATTTACCGTGATTCTGACATCTTGAGTTCCTGGTTGTATTTGAGGCGGTACCGCGTCGCGCTCTAATGCCCCGCCCCCCATACCATAAGCATACGGGTATGGCACATAAGAATCGTTTTCGGATATACTTACTATTTTTCCGATACGAGCGCCGCTTTGTGCAACCAAGGCTTCTGCTTTTTCTCTGGCTTTTGCAAAAGCTTCGGCACGAGCTTGCGCTTTAAGTTCATCGGGGTCTTCTATATCAAAACTTACTCCGCCACTCTCGTTAACGCCTTGGGATATCGCTCCTTCCAAGATTGTTCCTATCTTATCAAGTTCATGAACTTTTACAGTCAAAGTTTGTGTAAGCACATACCCGACTATCGGATAAGGCACGCCTATTTGACTGGAAGATTTGTTGTAATCATATTGCGGATTCAAATTATAATTTGTAGTTTTGATGTCGCGATCTGAAATGCCTTGTTCTTTAAGAAATGCTACAACGGCATTCATTTTCTTAGTGTTGCTGTCTTCAATTGTCCGGGCATCCTTACCTTGGCTTACTACAGAAAAATTAAGCGTGGCAACATCGGGTACGGCATCAACTTTACCTTCGGCTGATATAGCAATAGTTCTCTCGGGCACTTGAGATTTAAAATTAGTGTAATCAATAAAGGTTTCAAGTAGTTTGCTTCCGGAGAGAACCATTAAAAAAATAAAAAGCGCTCCCGCCAAAACCTTTTTTAAATTGTCTTGCAAATCCATAAACATTGTTCACTAAATTAAGGAGCTATTTTGCAGAAGAATTTTTCTGACTTGCTTTAGCCACACGCAAAATATGTTTCCATCTTTTATCAAGATCCTTTTCGATAACTTTCAGATCCTTTTCGGCCATTCTTGAACTTTTGTTATATTCAGCCATAGCCTCCTGCACTATTGCATCATATACGGTTTTTGACATGACTTTTACTTTATTTAACTGCAATGCCGCGTCAGCTGCAACCTGAGCTTTAACGGCTTCGGCAACTGAACCAACTTCTGATTTTAATTGTTTCCCGTATTTGGGTGAGAAAAGTACCGCTGCAAAACCGGCAGCCGCTCCAACTAGCGCGGCTAATGTTCCCGCTGAAGCAGCTGTTTTCTTTGCTGCTTTTAAAGCATCGCTTTCGTATATGTATTTTTTAGTGGCCATAAAATTAAACTTAAAAATTATTATTTATATTATAACACTCTTCTTGGTGGTTGATTATGATGATCTTCAGTTCTGTTTTCCATAAAATCATGCGCCTTTTTAATAAAATAAGCTACTCCTGCGGCTATGGCGCTTTCCTGTAAAGCAGCTGCGGCCTTAGCTAAATGTTTTGCGGGACCAACAAGATCTTTGGAAATAGAATCGACTCGCTTAAGAATCCGGTTAATGCGGATAAGCGCGGGCAAAACTAAAACACCCACAATGATAAAGAAAATAATTGCGACAACAAAAAAAACGGTTTGTAGAAATTCTATATCCATAAGAATATTATACCACACCAGGTAGTAGAAATTCGACTTAAGCCTTTGTTCGCCATTGGCGAACGGTCGAATTTTCACTACCTGGCACAAACCGCCTTTAATAAATATGAAAAAATGGGTTTATTCTGAAACAAGTTCCCCTCGAACTACTAATCTAAACTTGGTGGTAAATACCGGAGTACAAGTGATTATAGTTACTGATGGCTTAGCTGTTGGGTTAAGAACAGAAATATCGTCCGGATTGACTACTTTGACTTCGACGACTTTATATTTATAGGTCCTACCGTCCCAACTTATTTCAAACGGATCCCCTACTTTTACTTTATCTAAACTAAACAATGTATCTTTGCGCGGAGGAAGGTGTAAATAGCGATGCCCAAAAAGAATCGTATTGCCTCCATTTTCAGGAGTGCTGCCGTATGGCGAACGCCACGCGCCTTTGAATAGAGCTTTTTCGTTTGCGCCCTCAACAATAGCCAAGTCGGTATTTGCCGTTGGCACATACAATCGTCTAACTTGCGGCTGTTTGGCTGTGGGTAAAGAAGCGGTCTTGGAGTTAATATTTGTCGCTGAGTTATTTTGTGACGCAGAAGAGATATTATTATTTATCACAGGCGCTATTCCATTTGTTTTAAGAACGCCATTAACAGAATTAACTAAAGCGGCAAATTGAGAATCCGACAGCACTATACCGGTTGTAATTTCCCCGTCTTCGATTGAAGTAGCTATACTTTTGCTTACCAATTTTTCCCAGACCATTGATACTAAGGTTGGAACAGTTAAAAAACCAATTACAAATCCAAAAATAATAACCAGTGCTCCACTTATAAAAACGCGGGGCGCTTGCTGAATTTTATTTTTGAACAAATTTATCATATTTTTCTGCTTTATTTTATCGTTTTTGCTTCTTTATTCAATAAATATATACTATTTTTATGATTTTGTCAATAAAAACAACTCTTTTCGGGAACGAACTATACAGCAAATGACATGGATCGTTTTATTGCGTAATGGAATAATTTGAACCTTGCTTTTGGCCTAACCGATATTGACTATTTTGGTATGTTAGTATATTATTTTAGAAAATCTGCACTTTGACTTTACATGAAAGGCAGTGCAATGGGCAACCCACCCATCATCGACCGCAAAACGGCTGTCGAAAAAATCAATAAGCTTATCGCCAATTTAAACACTGTAATTAAAGATAAAGAAGAGGTTATCCGGCTTACTTTAGCTGGTTTCTTGGCTCGTGGACATATACTTTACGACGATATTCCTGGAACAGGCAAAAGCATTCTAGCTGAATCTCTAGCCCGCTCTGTCAGCGCTGGAGAAAGCGGAATTGCGGTCTTCAAAAGGATTCAGGGCACTCCTGATCTTATGCCCGGCGATGTAACCGGTATCAGCATCTACAATCCGGAAACAAAGGAATTTGAGCCTAAACTTGGCCCGATTGCAACCGGAAATATCGTCTTAGATGATGAACTAAACCGAACACCGCCAAAAGTTAATTCGGCTGTTCTTGAGGCCATGTCCAGAGAAACGGTCACAATCGACGGAATATCCTACAACGTGCCTAAACCCTACTTAGTTATTGCGACACAAAACCCGATAGAACAAGAGGGCACATTTGTTCTGCCCGAAGCTTTATTGGACCGCTTTATGCTCAGATTAAGTCTGGGTTACCCAAGCAAAGAAGCTGAACTTGAAATTCTGGCCAGCCAGAGAAATCATCATCCGATCCACGACCTTAGACCGGTCATAAGTTGTGATGAAATCTTACATATTCAGCAGGCGCTAACTATTAATCCATCTGAGGATGGATTCATATACATGCACAGGCTTATAGAAGAATATATTGTCGCGATCATTGATGCCACGCGCAAAGAAGTCGCTAAAGAAAAATCCGAAAGAATGCTGGATTACGGCGCCTCAACACGCGGCACTCTTGCTTTGCGTGACGCGGCACGCGCCTATGCTTTCATGAATGATAGAGATTATGTAATTCCTCAAGATATCCGAGCTCTTGCAGTTCCGGTTCTTGCACATCGCGTAGGTGTCAATATGCGTGTAGTGCGTTCAGGAAATGAAAACCGAACTGCCGAGGAAGCAATCAAAAGAATTGTTGCAAGCGTAGCGACCCCATCAGAACAAAACTGGACTGAACCGCAAATAAAGTTTTAATACCAAAAAACCCCGACACAACATCGGGGTTTTTATATATCAATATCGAAAAAAAACTTTTCCGACAACGCTCTCTATATTTACGGGACCAAAGGTTCTGCTGTCATTTCCGTCTATATTGTCGCTTATTACTTCAAGTTTATCTTTTTGTATTTCAAAAACGCGCTTTAATAACAATCTTTGCTTGTCTCTTGGATCACGCAAAACAATAATATCTCCTTTTTGGGGTTTTTTTATTTTATATAAAAGTTTATTAATTAAAAGATGTTCGCCTTCTTGAAACGTTGGCTGCATGCTCTTACCATCAACAACAAAACGAGCGATCGGAAAAAACATTCTATTTTACTGATTTAGCTTTTACGGCCAGAAACATTTCTTCTATCTTAACCACCGCTTCCTGTAATTCCTCCGCGGCTTCCGCGCTTATATTCTGTTTATTTTTAGAACATAATTTAGCGGCATGCCAAAATGTTTCGTGTAATTGCGGAAACATTTCAAGATGCTCGGATTTAAAAAAGTCTGTCCATAATATTAAAAGCTCACGCTTACATATCTCAGCATGCTGTTCTTTAGTGATTACCATACGGACAAAAGAATTGCGCGCCTCAAGCATTTTTTGCGGATCTTTTTCATCGTCAGGCAGGGCGTTAATTTTCTCTACCATTTTAACGACCGTACTTGCCGCCATTTTTGCCGCAGCAGTATCGTATAAACCGCACGGCACATCACAATGCGCATGCACTTTGACGGGAGGATAAAATTTATCTATTAGTCTAAAAAATACAGAAATTTGTTTCATGTTTATAATATATTAACTAGTGTTTTTATAGTCCCAAAATCCCTCCGCCTAAACTTCTCATAAGCATTGGCAACAAAAATATTAATCCGATAATGGGCAGTATAACGGTAATAACTGTTATTATAAGCGTCCACATAAAATATTTTTTTAGGCGCTCAACAGTTTTATATGTCTTTTCAAGTAAAACTTGATTTTCTTTAAGTTGTTTTAATATTTCATCATCCATGCCGTAATTGCCTGCGAGTTTCGCGAGCAGTTGCAATCACGTGCATCCTGAGCGAAGCCGAAGGATTACTTTTCAGTATATCGTGCTAAAGATAAAATGAAAAGTAAATGCCTCCGAATTACTTCGGAGGCCTATTAATGTTAATTTACTGAAATATTTACGGTGTAAACCGTACCGTCATCAAGAGAGACTGAAAGCTGCCACGTTCCGGCAGACAATCCTTTTGTCTTAAGAATGAAGAAATATTGATCTTTATCGGTATCGTAACGGAAGACGTTGCCTTCTGATGCTGATTCAGTAATAACTGATTCGCTTTGCGAGCCAGAAATACTGTTACTCAACTTTTTATAAGTTAATGTAGCGATTGCATCAGTAACAAAATTGCCGTTTGCGTCAAACAATTGAAACGCTACTTTTATTGAGCCTTTTAGTTTAAAAACGCTACTGCCATCGGAATTAATTGGCTGTAAAACCCCGCCGAATACATAGCGTACATAATACGTAACACTGTACGTAGTAATATTGCCAGCATTATCTTCCGCTGTTACTGAACACGTATGAACATTTTCCTGCAAAGTATCAAGAGCGGCTGCGTTTAGACAAACGCTCTCTGCGCTGAGCAATCCCGAAACCGAATCGTTAGAACTCCAGTCAGCATTAACAATTTGATGCAAAAGATACTCCGCGTTATTCTGCGGTGTCGCAATAACTATCTCAGGAGGACTTGTGTCGATGCGAAGCATCTGCGACAAGACTTCTTCGACGTTTCCGGCATTATCAGTTGAACGCCAGTAAAGCATCGTTTCGCCTTGTTGCGTTACTTCAAACGGACCAACATAAAGATTCCAGGAAGAGCCGTCAAAACTATATTCAGTCGAGGCTACGCCCGTACCATCTTGGTTATCCGTAGCAACAAGTTCAACGCTAATGGCTGAAATATACCAACTGTTATTGCCTTGTGTTCCGCTTAAAGAAACTGCTGTGGTCGGAGCAACTACATCTGATGGCGGGAGTGACGAAAACCAACCGTCTAATCCAATCCACGGAAACGCATCGAATCCGCCAGAGAAGATATACGGTTCATCGAGCAAGCCATCGTTATCCGCATCCGGAGAAATTCCATCGCTCCAATGATTTCCGCCAACGGGCAGATCTTTATAGAAAACGTTACCAAAAGTATTTTCGTTAGTTTCAACGCTTGCCTGAACCGCATTGTTTACAAAGTTATTATTGTAAACAGAATTGTTCGAAGCATTGGTTATCTGAACTCCGATTCCGTTACCCGAAACCGTATTGTACTTAACAGTATTTGTGGTACTGAGGTCAAAAATGAAAATTCCGTAATTTGAATTATTACGTACGGTATTGCCGACAATACTATTATCGTTGGCAAAAGAACCGATCTGGATACCGTTAAAATTCTCTTCCGAAACGTTATTGCTCACAACGTTATTCGGAGAGAAATAAAGCAATAAACCGTTAGCGCCATTACCCGAAGAAGTGTTTCCGGACAAAACATTGCCGCTGCTATTCAAAAACAAAGCAATGCCGTTTGCGCTATTATCCAAAACAAAATTATCTGCAACAGTATTTGAATTCGAATTAGAATCAAGCGTAATTCCGTGAAGGCCGTTTGATATGGCGATGTTATTCGATACTGTATTGAGAGAAGATCTCCCAAGAAAAATACCGAAACCGCTGAGACGAACTTCATTTCCGGAAATCGTATTGTTATCGGATTCCTGAGTAAAAATGCCTGTTGCGGAACTATCTGAAACAGAATTATTGCGAATGACGTTACCGTCGGAAAAATTCAGATATATACCGTAATTATTAATGCCAAGTGTATTGGCATCTAAAGTAACGCCTGTCGAGAAATTTACATATAACCCGTAAAAGAAACCGTTTACCGAAATATTTCTAACAGAAACTCCGGTGCGTTCAGAAATTGAAACACCGGCGCCGCTTCCGTTACCGCTTAAAGTATGACCGTTTCCTTCAAGAACAATGTTATCGGCCGTAATTTGAATACTGCCAACAACATCACTGGTTAATGTACCAACCCGGGTATCGGGATCCCAATTACCTACCGCAGGATCACTCCAGCCGCTTTCGCTTAAGACGATGTCTGGACCAACAGCAAATGCGCTGCGTGGAACAAACAACGAAAAAAACAAAAGGGCTGAGGCAGATGCAGCAAAAAAGTTCCGGGCGTGACGCTTCGAGCGAAACATTCCTAACCTCCGCTACTATTTGTCTCGCAATTGCCGTGTTAAAGCTTAAATAATTATGCCATTCTCCTTTCAAAGAACGAATACGCTAGAAATGCTATACCATAAATACTATCAATTCGCAAGAATAGATGCTTTTATTTGTGAAAAACCTTAGCAACCATAATATATAAATAAAAACCTCCCTGTGTGGAGATTTAGTCGTCGCGCATAAAAATAGCTTTATAAAATTTCCGGAACCCAAAGAGCCGATATTAACAATAACGAAATGCTTGCCCGAGAAATAAAGCGCGGTGCCCAAGCTTTATCAAACATAAACATCAAAACCGCAACACCAAACATAGATGCAAAAAACAAACTTAAACCAAATCGCGCTATTGTTGGCGCTTGAATTAAAAACAATCCCAACGTATTGGCATTGGTTTTATCATCCGAAACAATTTCCGCAGATTCTTCTACAGCAACATCGTTACGAACAATCTCTTCTGTTCTAACAATAAGAGGTTTTTGAAGTTCTACAGTTTCATTATTTCCGGAATTTAATGCAACCACCTTCTCAGATATTGTAGGCGTATCTGATCTGACAGCTTGAGTGTTTATAGGAACCGATGTAACTGTTTGTTGTGAGGTTTCAGTAGGCTCAACTGGTACTGGTGACGGTACTGGATCAGGCTGTGAAACAGGATCCGGTGCGGGAGGGGGCTCAGGAGCGAACAATGGAGCAGGTGGAGGAGAAGGCTGAACTACCGCAACAGTGGTTTTTGCTTTGCTTCCTAAAAACATAACTACAACTGCTGTATTTCTTCCTTCAAACACACCTTCGGCAACTCCTATACCAACATCAGTAAAAACCCCATTTTGTATGTTTGCCGCGTGAGTTGGTGAAGCCATCCACGCATTAACTAAAGCGCTTGGATCAGAAAAATCTATCGCGAGATTTTCTCCTGCAGCGGCATATTTATAACCCAAAGCCTCTATCCATTTCCACGGCAATTCACCGCTTGGACCTATGTGTGAAAAATAATCTCTAGCTATCATGTCCTCTGCTTTCATGCGCGCAGCCTCAGCTAAAAGCGGGTCTACTTGAAGAGGAGAAATGCCCACTGATTGTCTTACCGGGTTTGTCTGAGTCAAAATTAATTCCTGTGAAAGATTGGCTAAAAAGACTCTCCAGGGCAAAGTCTTTGTTAGCGGAGAAAAAAGCATTATAGCTACAACAAAGATTAAAAAGCCGTAGTAAAAAAAAGAGCGCACGCCCAAAGCCCGCGGTATAAATCCGTTCCTTTCCGAAGGAACCAAGAAATCTATTGCATGCTCACTGATTCTTTTAAATACTTTTGTCATAAAGAGATTGCCCCAAATATCTATATAGATTATATCTTTTATTTCCTTACTTGTAAAAACCTTATTTTTAGTAGAATGGCCACAGCAATATTATATACTGTGGCCTTGTTCTATATAATAACAAATAAATGGAGTATTGTCAAGATAAAAACATTCTGCCGTTTTAATTCTTTTACTGTTATACTATAAACATGCACAAAATCGTTAAACCTACTCTTTTCTTAGCTATCGTTAGCGGAATAACCGCAGGCGGTTTGTTGTTTTCACTAATAGCAAAAACCCCCCGATATACGGTTTCTATAGACCGCACCGAAACTCCCGAGATCGGTGACCAAATAACAGTAAAATATCCTTCTTGGATCTCCGAAAAGACCGCAATAAATTCGTTCAAAATCCTCCCTGAAACAAAAGGTGAGGTCATTTGGCTGACTGATCAGCATGAATTAATATTCTTGCCTGACTTGGGTTTTAATCCCGATATAAACTACGAAATAAAAGTTGTTTCCCCTTCTTTTTTTGCGACCGTAGGACCGCTAAACAAAACATATACCTTTAAAGTTACTAATGTAAATAATACAACAGAAATTTCAAAAGAGGTCTATGATCCGCAAATCACAAGCGGTAAATATATAGATATTAACCTCAAAAGCATGGTTATTGCCCTATTCCAGGATGGACAAGTAGTTAAAACTTTTCCTGTGGCCGGCAAGGGCAGACCGGGACGAGGCGATACGCCGGAAGGAAAATATAAAGTATTGCGCAAAGAACCAAAACATCTTTCAAGTCTTTCGCAGGCATGGATGCCGTGGAGTTTAAACTTCAGAAGCGACGGTTATTATCTTCATGGTTGGCCTTATTTTAAAAACGGCAAAAAAGTAAGCGTTGCTTATTCTTTGGGCTGCATAAGGCTTTTTGATGGTGACGATAAAGAATTATATGACTGGGCCGAAGTGGGCACCCCGATAATAATTCATTCTTCTACACTTGCGGCAATTGCCGCCCCGGAAACATCACTTAATGATGGAGATTTGGTCCGCGAAGGCTCAAGGCACGAAGTGTATCTGATAAAAAAGACCGGAAACAAAAAATTTAAACGGCATATACTTACCAGCAACATAGAACAATGGTATCCGCATCTCTCACCGTTTGCCGGAAAAGTTAAAGTAATAAATGACGGTTCTTTAAATGAATACTTAACTTCGCGTTGGATCAAATCGGATGAAGACCCCAAAACAATTTATGAAATCGACTCCGCCGGAATAAAACATCTTGTTCTATGCAATAACGGCTCCGGTGATTGCCTTGAAACCTGGAACCTTTACGGGTGGGATGTACAGGAAATCTATATTGTAAACAATAAAGAATTAAACTTTTATCCGCAAGGAGAAAGCATTCAACTTAAATTATCCCCGGCGTTAAGTAATTAATTATGTTGGTAGATGACGTAACAATAAAGGTTCAGGCCGGAGACGGAGGCAAAGGCGCGGTTGCCTTTCACAAGACCAAAATGAGTCTTGGCCCTGCGGGTGGATCCGGAGGAGACGGAGGCAACATTTATTTTGAAGGAATTTCTGATCTTGGAAGTTTGCAACAATTCAGATATAGAAAAGAGTTTTTTGCGCAAAGCGGTAAGTTGGGCGGGCATCAGCTAAACGACGGTCCAAACGGGGAAGATATAATTCTGAAGGTTCCCGTCGGCACTGTCATACATAACAAAACTAAAGGAACTAACAGTGAAATAACTAAAATAGGAGAACGTCTTTTGGCGGTAAGGGGCGGCCGCGGCGGAAAAGGAAATTTCCTGTTCCGTTCTTCACGCAATACAAGCCCAAAACAATTTCAAAAAGGACTTCCAGGAGAACAATTTACGATACGGCTTGAGTTAAAATTGATTGCTGACGTTGGATTTATTGGGATACCAAATGCCGGCAAATCAAGCTTGCTTAACGAATTAACAAACGCCCAGAGCAAGGTTGCCAATTATCCTTTTACCACACTGGAACCAAATTTGGGCACTTATTACGAGCTTATCCTAGCTGATATTCCGGGACTAATTGAGGGCGCTTCTTTAGGAAAAGGACTGGGTATCAAATTTTTAAAACATGTCGAGCGAACAAAATTACTTTTTCATCTTGTCGCAGCCGACGCTGAAAAACCGTTTCATGATTATAAAACTATCAGAAAAGAATTGGGCGCTTACAATAAATCACTGTTAAAAAAGAAAGAAATTGTTTTTTTAAGCAAAAGCGATACCGTAGACACAAAAGAATTAAAGAAGAAAATTGCACAATTCAAAAAGAATAGAATAAAGGCCTACCCTCTTTCCATACATGATTGGGATACGCTTGAAAAAGTTAAGAAGATATTGAATAAACTAATTAAAGAGAAATACGTTGAAAATAAAAACAGTCCTGAAAATTAATCGGGACTGTTTTATAAATTTTACTTAGATATATTTCTATTACCTTAGCAACTGTAATATCTTTAAGCCTGCCACAGACTTTCCCCCCTTAAAGTAAATTAGAGTTCTTTATTTTATCAAAAATATTTGTATGGCTATGCCTTATGGAATGCCCGTGAAGCAAAAAATATCATTACCGAAGAAAAGAGAACAACTATAAGCAGTTCGTGGTGTATGGCAACTACATGTCCATTTATGGTTGGACTTAATGATTCTATTGCTTGCGGGGGCAAATTACTATTTTCAAAAACAATTTTACGCAATATATCTACGGCATAAGAAATCGGATTTATTTTTGTCAATAAATTCAACCATACCGGTAAATTATGCAAAGGGAAAACCGCGCCTGAAAGCATTACGAGAGGAAACGCAAGAAATTGGAAAATATATTGCCCGGCATCTAGAGATTTCATTCTTGCTGTAATTGCTACGCCTATAGAGCTCAAAGCTATGGCTAAAAGTATAATGGCGGGTATGAGCAATAAAATCATTTTTACTGTCAGATTTACACCTACAAGCGGCCCAAGAAAAAGTATTGGCAGTACCTGAAGACTTGAGGTTGTTGCACCGCCCAATATTTTGCCAAGTGCAATAGCCGTACGGCTTATCGGAGAAACCAATATTTCTTTCAAAAAACCAAATTCCCTGTCCTGCAATATAGAAATAGCAGAAAACATACCGGTAAATATCAAATATTGGGCAATTATCCCCGGAAACAAAAATTGCACGAATTTAACTCCCGGTATAGGAAGACTAAGTGAAGCAGAAATTCCATTACCGAAAATCAAAAGCCACAACAAAGGAAAAGAAAAACCCGTCAAAACCCTCATTTTATTACGCCAAAAACGGAGTAATTCTCTATACCAGATTATATATATACTGTTGATAAAATGGCTCATCTTCTCCATCCTCCTCTCTGTTTGAACTGAGTGCGCGCCGTGGCGTCAGCAGAAAGTTCTTCATCGCGTATACCGTGTCCGGTTACTTCAATAAAAACACCATCCATAGAATGTTGATTAAATTGCGTCTTTAATTCTTCGGGTGATCCATATGCGATAATCTTACCCTTATCCATTATTGCAATATGGTCACAATTTTCTGTCTCGGGCAAATAATGCGTTGTAACAAAAACAGTTATATCCTCTTTTGCGCGCAAATTCTTGAGATACTGCCATATTAAAGCTCTGGTTTGCGGATCAAGACCTATAGTAGGTTCGTCTAAAAACAAGACTTTGGGGTGATGCAAAAGACCTCTTACTACTTCAAGTCTCCGCTTCATGCCACCGGAAAAAGATCTTACTATTTTATTTTTCCATTCAACCATATCTACCAATTCTAAAAGTTCTTTGGCTCGCTCTTCAAATTTATCTTTTGGAACATCATATAATTTAGCGTGCAGCCATAAATTCTCCCAGGCCGTAAGTTCAACATCAAGAGCGGGATCCTGAAAAATTATACCTATCGAAGAACGTACTTGGTTGGTTTGTTTTGCAACATCAAAATCATTGACCATAACCGTTCCCGATGTGGGCGCCAGCAACGTTGAAAGTATGCTTATTGTTGTCGTTTTTCCTGCGCCATTTGGTCCTACAAAGCCAAAAAACTCTCCCCTGCCCACAGAAAAAGAAATACCGTCAACAGCGGTAAAATCTTTATACTTCTTTATTAAATCCTTAACTTCAATAATATTGTGCATTTTCTTAAAACAAAAGCTTTAAATCTATATACATAGATCCTTTAAACATTAAACGTTTTTAGCTTATTTATTCAGTAAACAACACGGGGATTTTTATTTCTGCGTCATTTTCCGGCAAACCTGAAGGATTGTCTTTGGAAAGTATTAAAAATCCCATTTTTGTTTCAGAAGCAGAAAAACTTAATTCTGCTTTGAATGGTACAAATTCTGTGGTCATCCAATCTTCAAGCGCTTCCGCGTACCATTGCCCTAAAATATTATTATTTGCATCAACTATACTAACCGGAAAAGACGCTTCGAAAAACCAACTTCCTCTGGCCTTCCCCTTAATTTCAAGCGGACTTGTAACTAAAGCATTGATAAGCGGCGTATCAACCGCAATTTCTTCACTATAAAAAGATTCTGCTATTCCACCTGTGGGTTGCTCTAAATTCTCTACAAAACTTCCCTGCGGAGTTAAACAGCGCCTAGGCTGTGATTCTGCGACAGGATAACCCAAACTAACACATTCTTCAAACCCAGATATGGTTTTGTTCTGCCACGGAAAAATTTGACACCATCTGTTATTACAAAAAGCTGTTGTGATCAAAGCTGCAGCGGGTATCACAAAAACTGCAACGATAAGTCCCATTGCCGGCAAGCGCGTTTTACGAGTTTTAAATATTTCACTTATTTTCATGTTTATATATTAAAGTTAAATACTAATATGTATAATTATATACCAAAAACCGTTCTTACAACAAGAAAATCGCCTTGCATAGGCGGTTTTTCTTAATTTGTCTCATTTTTACTGCACAGTCGTAATTTAAATAATATGTTTTTGTTTCTGATAAATTATTTGTTCCTGTTCTATTAGATATTGCGATACAACTAAAATAAGCAAATTAATTATGAGTATAAATAGTCCAAACCAATGTTTCGTATAAAATAAGAAAAATTGGGTAAGAAACAAAGACACGATCACAGAATCCTTAAACATTTCATACGAAAGAAGTCGTTTATCCATTACGATAAAGTATGTACCGAGAAGAGAAAAAGCTAATGAAATTATTGAGGAAATAAACTGTCCTTGCGTATTAAAGGTCACATTTTTTTGTATTGCCTCATAAGCGATGCTTAAATTAAAAATTGCGAAAACTATAAAATAGAAAACCAGAACGTTAACAAACCACTTCTTTTGGATAAGTTCGATATAGATATCGTATAGCAATTTTTTAAATCTAGTCAAAATGCCTATTTTTTTCACGGGCTTGCCCTCTAAAGAACTGAGCATTTTTTTAAGAGGTTCAACGGCAGGATTGTCGTGATCGCTTAATTCCAGAAAATGCAGCGCGCGTTGTCGTTCCTGTTCATCTAAATCATACAAAACAACTTCTTTCATAACTTCAAGGGCGTTTATAGCGTAATCTTTGTTTGATAACTTAATATATTTTTCGATGGCGCGGACAACAAGAAAAAGAAACACAAAAATTATATAGATCAGAACTATGGTTGGTTGAAAAAAATAATTGTTATCACTGGTTAAGAATTTGCCCAATTCATCTATAAAGGCTCCAAAACCCACCCCCCCTATTATTGCTGCAATTCGTTTGGCATTTTTATCCAAAAACCATAAAAGCATGAAGATTGAGGCCATCATTAACATGCCGCCCCATAACATATGAGCAATATGCCAATCCCCGGAACCAAATTGTGGATATCCGGTTAAATTAAGAAAAGCCCTTATTAATAAAAGAGATGATACGGCTGCAATAAGAAAATTTTCCAACAGAGCCCCCGCCTCGATATTGGGTATAAAAATATTAAACCTGGAACCCATCTGATATTTCATATGACTATTTTAACATCAAGCTGCAAATTAATAAAAGCAAAAAAGCCGTCTATCCGCCTTCGCCGGTTGGCGAATGGCAGAACGGCTTCAACATATTACTGGATTTATATACAAATTTAAATCAAACAAAAAGAGCATTTTAGAGTGATGCTCAGCACTTTTTTAAAAGGAATCGGTATGTCAGAAACCGATACCCCATTCATCTTCGGGTGACGAGAACCAGCGATTATGGATTGACTCCAACCGCTGTCCGACCCTCTTAAGGAACGCTTTGCGCTTCATTTTACTCTCCTGTCGCCAAATCTACATTAAGAACATTAATTAAATATTAACATAATATTAATTATTTGTCAATATCTAAGACTTCCTTTTCGCGCTGAGGAAAAGATTTCCGTCGCTTCGCTCCTAGAACCTGCCGCTCCGACTTTACGTCGGAGCTCCTTAAAAATCTCTCGGTTTCGATATATATGTCGTGATTTGCTTAAATAAATATTCCTGCCTCGCTTTTCGGGCTAAAGTTCCTCCAGGTTTTCGGAACTCGGCGGGACTCCTGAAAATGCAGATCCCGCTTTTGGCGGGATGGCATTTTCTAGTCGGTGCTGGGGGAAGGACTCGAACCTTCGAAGGCGAATGCCAACAGATTTACAGTCTGTCCCGTTTGACCACTTCGGTACCCCAGCGAAACGCTCCGGTTTAATTTTTGCGGAAAGACCTGTTTATTCCGCCAGAGCCGAGAGAGAGATTCGAACTCTCGACCTACGGTTTACAAAACCGTTGCTCTACCACTGAGCTATCTCGGCTCTGGCGGAACAAAAACAGTTGCTGTTTTGTCGAAGACAAAACCCCGGGAAATTTTCTACGCCTCCACAGGAGCTTCGGCTAAATTTCCCGTTAGCGACAAGCAGTTGTCGCTAACCCACTTCGCTACCTCGGCATTAAGACCGTGAAAATATTATGATAGCTCTTCTAACCGCTGCATTATTTCTTCGTCATCCGGCATAAGACGCAAGGATTGTTCCAAGGCCGCCCTGGCATCTTTAACGTTTCCGGCAATCGCGTAAAGGTTTCCCAGCCTCTTATATGCGGCGGCGTCATCGTGATGATGAGCTAAATATTCAAGCAGTTTCCGCTCCTCCTCAAGAAATGCTTTTCGTTTACGAATGCGGTCAAAAAATTTAGGTAAAACATCCACCCCTGTTTCGGGAGAGAATTTGCCTGAACGAATTTGTACCGAATGGGTAAGCTTTTCGGATTTCTTAAGACCCGCAAATAAAGCTTTTCGTACGCGTTTTAATACCAACTCTATGCCGTGAAAGAGCCATTTCTGCCAAGGGACTCTTTGGATAAGTTCGTGAACCTTATTTATAATTTGGAATCCTTTAGCTCCTTCCGGTTCCGGAATCTTCCAAAGCAAAGGAAAGGCTCGAGCAAGAACCAAAACTATTCCGGATAAACCGATCAAAAAAAATAATGGCGCGACAAAAGAATACATATTAAACCGAAAATCGGGCAAACTTGCCTACGGTTATCTTTTCACCAAATTTCGCAACAGCATCAGTAATAAGGTCTTGAACCGTTTTATCCGGCTCCTTAATAAAAGGCTGGGTCAAAAAACATATCTCTTTGGCGAGGGTATTTAATTTGCCTTCTATTATTTTATCTACTATATTTTGAGGCTTACCCGAATCCTCAAACTGCTTTGCCACAAGACGCCTTTCGTCGTCTACAATTTCTTTCGGAATTTCATCGGGTGATAAATACTTTGGGGTTGCGGCAACAATATGCATGGCAAGATCGTGGGCTAATTTTTTGAAATCTTCGTTACGGGCCACAAAATCCGTTTCACAACGCAATTCAACTATACCCACAACCTTGGCATTAGCGTGAAGATATACTCCTATTGTGCCTTCGGCCGTAGTACGATCCTGTTTTTTATCCACGACAGACTGTCCTCGGGTTCTCAATAATTTTGCAGCTTCTTCTATATCATTATTTGCGTCAATAAGCGCTTTTTTAACCTCGATCATTGAGGCGCCTGTTTTTTCTCTTACTATCTTTATATTTTCAAGTTCACTCATGTATTTTAAAAAACTTGTCCTGAGTTAGTCGAATGGACTAGATCAGACATATTTTATTTATTTTTTTTACCTCGCTCTATGGCTGCAGACAGCTTAGACATAATATACCTGACAGAAGAAACTGCATCGTCATTTGCGGGTATCGGAAATTGAATTTTACTTGGGTCAACATTTGTATCGGTAATTGCAATGATCGGTATTTTGAGTTTCAACGCTTCAACCGCAGCAATATCATCATGTTTTAAAGAAGCTAAAATCAATGCATCAGGTTTGCGGGTCATTGCTTTTAATCCGCCCAAAGAAAGATTGAGTTTGGTTATCTGTCGTTTAAATCTGACTTGTTCCTGTTTTGTATATTTTCCGAGTTCTCCGCTTTGTAACTGACGCTCAAGTTCTTTAAAATTCTCGAGTCTCTTTGACATAACCTTAAAATTGGTAAACGTTCCTCCAAACCATCTTTCTTTAACAAAAGGCATGTCGCAAGCCGTAGCGTACTCCTGGATAATATCCTTTACATGCGGCCGCGTTGCAACAAAAAGTATCATGCCATTATTTTTGGCTTTCTCTTCCAAAAAATCGCAAGCGCGGGCTAAATATTCAACGGTTTTTGTAACGTCTATTATCTCAACATTACCTCGTACCGTAAAAATATAAGGCTCCATTTTTGGATGTCTATGAGATTTTCTATGACCAAAATGAATTCCGGCTTCAAGCATTTCCTGAACCTCGGAAGACAACATTGATTTAATATCGTCAGTAATTTCCATATAATTAATGTGTTTAATTTAATATGCGCAAAGCGCAACGTGAATTAGTATAGCTAAATACCCCAAATAGCGCAAGCCCAGTAGAATTACCTCGACGCTTACGCTTTGTACGTTTTGGCTCAGCTAAAACAGACAGTCGAGGTAGCTCTACCGGGCACGTCCGGCTCTAATTTTGTCCAAAACAATTTATTTAAGGTTAATTCTGGCAAAACCAAATTAAAGCTCTATTTATAGAAAATTAGAGCTGGGCAAAGCCGTCAAAACTGTAACTAAAGTAAGGATAAAATATATCATCAAATAAAGGCGCATCTATAGACACTTTGACATTTTATTGTATATAATTAAAACTAATCATCCTTGAAAATGAACGAATAAAAGTAAGGTGATGGCATGAGCCTGTTTAGTGGGTTAAAGAACCGTATTTTCGCAATACATCCTTCTGTGCCGCGAAGCGACACAGAATTAGTGGGTTTCTTTGTTTGCGGTCTGTATTCTCTGGTATTTGCAATAGCGGCATACCTTGAAGCTTATGGCGGACACAGGATTTCCCATCTTTTTTCTTTAACTCTATTGTTTTTTATCGGCATATATTCTCTGCATTCCATAACTGTTTATAAGGTTAAAATAAATCTTGAAAAGAGAGCCAAAAGAAGAAAAAAGCAGATCTTTGTTTGGCGCTATGGTGAAATATTCGGTTTCGGACTAATCATTTCACAATTAGCTTTACTTGCTCTTTTTATACTTGACGTTGTTGAAATTTTTCCGGAAGAGAGTTCTTTTGTAGTTGAGGTTTTGATGAGCATGCTGGCTGGTACATCTTTATGGAAAATGGTAATCCATGATGAGCCGCGAGTACGACACAATAATCTCTTCTTTTTAGTCCTTGTTACAATGACAACCGTAACGATCCTAGCATTTATCGTAAACGGCTTAACTGGAAGAGAAATACCTTCAGCTTTAGTGCTCATGTACTTTGCTATCTTTATTGCGCATATTTTGCACGATAGAGCCCTTGAAATACAGTGCCAAGATGAGTGCAATGATGAAACCGTGATCGATTTCTTTGGCTGGATAATAGTTTTAACAAGCCTGGTTATATATGTGCTCTCTCTCGATACCCCGATTAAGGTGTTTAACAACGTTTCAGATGAGATGTGGCAAATCGCTCTTGGAACAGGTGCGATTATGTGGGTAAGCGATTTCCTCTTAAGCAGACTAATTGAACGCAAAGAGAGAAAAGAACGAGAAGAACGAGAAGCTAAGCTCAAAGGCGACACGCAAGTTACCAAAACTCCGGAAAAAGAACCCGAAGACACAGAAACTGAATAAATAATTACCAAAAGACCGTTTTTATACGGTCTTTTTTTATTTAAGCGCATACTATTGCTCGGCGTTAAATACTGTGTTATAAATTTTAGTGCATGAAAAAAGATATCCATCCAACATATTATCCCAAAGCTAAAGTTAAATGTGTCTGCGGTAACGAATTTACCGTAGGTGCTACTTTGGAAGAAATAAATATTGAGGTTTGCTCAACTTGCCACCCGTTTTTCAGCGGGAAAGCTAAAGTCATCGATACTGCAGGCAAGGTTGAAAAATTCAAAGAGCGCCTAATAAAGAAAGAATCTATGGCGGGCGTACAGAGCGGCAAGAAAAACAAGCTGGCAAAGCGCGAAGCTCGTCGAGAAAAAGCAAGAACACAAGGACCGCCAACACGAGGTTAAGTATTTTTATAGCGAGCAGCAATCCTGTTCGCGTCTGCAGGGACCCCTTCATTTATATAGCCGTTCCGGCTAAATCGGTCTTCGCCCTAATGACGCTCACAAGACAGCTGCTCGCTTTTATATTGAAAATGACAATTCAATTAAAATCGCTTGAAGAATTAAAAAAAGAATACGCGGAGGTCGAAAAACAACTCAGTGATCCTGAGCTTTTTTCGCGACCCGCAGATATTGCGGATTTGGGACGAAAACTTAAAGAATTAAACCAGCAGATACGCTCCATAGAAGAAAAACAAAAGATAGAACTGGACATTGAAGATGTTAAAAAAATACTTTCCGGCGAACAAGACCTGGAATTGCGCGCTTTAGCCGAACAAGAAAAAGAAACTCTTGAAAAAAAGCTCGCACTATTAACGAGCGATCATCTGCAAAACAACAAAGAAGAAATGGAAGGCGTGGTCATGGAGATAAGACCGGGTGCCGGAGGCGACGAAGCTGCATTATTTACGACAGAAATTGCTCGAATGTATATCCGATTTGCGGAGAAAAGCGGTTGGCGCGTACAAAGCATTGGAGAAAGCGACACGTCAATTGTCGGGCAAAAAGAAGCTATATTTATAATACGGGGCAAGGGCGCCTATAAAAAACTTAAAAATGAACTGGGTGTTCACAGAGTTCAAAGAATACCGGAAACAGAAAAAAACGGGCGCCTGCACACTTCTACAGTAACTGTGGTGGTAATACCCGAAGCCCATGAAACAGATCTTGAGATAAAACCTCAAGATATTCGGGTAGATTTCCAGAGGGCAACGGGTCCGGGCGGACAGAATGTAAATAAACGGGAAACAGCTATCCGTCTGGTTCACCTGCCAACAGGCATTATTGTAACCTCCCAAAAAGAAAGAACGCAGCAATCCAACAAAGATGCGGCCATGTCGATATTGCGATCAAAATTACTTGCTTTAAAAAAAGAAGAAGAAGCAAAAACAAAAAGCGAAATTAGGAAAACGCAAATTGGCACAGGAGACCGTTCAGATAAAATAAGAACTTATAACTTTCCTCAAGACCGCGTGACCGACCATCGCATCAAAAAAAGTTGGCACAATATAAACGGTATTATGGAAGGCAATATCGAAGAAATGGTTCAAGAATTATATGAAACAAAAGAATAAAAGCTCCTATTAAAAGGAGCTTTTATTGTACTGGAGAGTCTTCAATAAGATTTATTTGTTCTTGTATCAATCCGGTCAGAGCCATAATATCGTCTGCATAAAAAGAATAAATAGGATTGTCCCAATTACTGCCTGCAAAATATATCATTGCGGCTTTCCATTCCGCCTTCGCCAAGGCTTCAGCGGACAAGTCTGTAGATTGTGTTGCGCCTCCCGCTCCAAGTTTTAAGGCCGAAGCAGTAAACGCGTCTTCTAAATTCCATGGTGACGGAGGATTGTGCCCTGTGGCTTCCGCCACCTTGTCCTTCCAACCCAACCACGTCCTTGGCAAAAATTGCGCAGGGCCCATAGCTCCTCCCCATCCATATGAAGGTTTACGGGAAACCGGAGTACTATCTGGATCCAAGCCAAGCTCATAACATATTTCAAAAAAAGCGGCCTGATCGCGAGGATGCATATCATCGCGCCAATTTCCAGTTCCAACAGAAGCGCCCCAATGTGATTCTTTCTTGAGCACAGCAAGTAAAAATGCGGGGCGGATATTGGCATACGAAGAAGTTTTTTTGGCTAAAGCTAAAGCGTCTTCAAAGGGCATTGAAACCCCGGATCCTTCAAGAAGAAATATTTGTTGCCGCAATACGGCGGCATCTTGTTTTGCCTTGGCTAACTGATCGTTAAATAGTTTTTCTCTACCCTTAGTCTGTGCAAATAAATCAACTTTGGCTTGCTTCTTTTCTTCAAGGCCGGCTTGCTGAATTGCCGCCAAGGTCTGTAATCCGATGAGTTCTTCTTTTTGTGCTTCGAGAACTTCTTTCTCTTTATCTAAAGAGGATTTAATATCTTTAACCTCAGCTATGCGCTCATGCACTGCTTTTTCAACAGATTCAATATTGGTTATTTTCCCGAAAACATCCGAAAAATTATCTGCAGTAAGAATAATTTCAAGAATAGATTCTTTATCGTTATGATCAACGGTCAAAATGGTTTCTGCCAGAGCGTTGCGCGATTCCTGCAATTTTTTCTCGTAAACCTCTATTTCTTTTTCTTTTTCACCTATCGCCTGATGATTTTTATCTATTTCAATTTTAATGCGCTTAACTTCAAGTTCAACCTTACGTATTTGAGCGTCAAATAATTTTACTTCACGCGCTAAAGTGCGTTGTTGATTTTTTAAACCGTCGATATCCGCAACGAGTGCTGCAATTTCCTGCTCTATACCGCGCAAACTGTTATCTATTTCCTGTTTCATCTCGCTAATTGACATGGAGTAAACCGGCGCAATCAGAAGAAATGAAAATAAAACCAATAAAACTCCGCGCAAAACTATGCGTGGAGTTTTTTTATTAAATCCCAATATCGATAAAAATTTATTCATTTATATTCCAGGTAGTAGAAATTTGACCAAATATAAATACCGTATTTCTATAATCTAAGAATATCATAATTAAGTTTTAACTATACAATACCTTACTAGTTTCGAACTTCGTTCTGCTAAAGCAAAACAGTCAAATTTTCACTACCTGGTATTGAAAAGAAGGCTTGCACTGAGCAGTTCGGCCCTGAGCTCACTGCCGAAGGGCTTATCGAAGTATTAATCCCCTTACTTTTCTTTCTCTTCAGCTTCAAGGGCTGCGGCCGCTTCTTCAGCCTCTTTCTTTTCTTTTTCACCCACAACTTCAACTTCGTCTACCTTCAACTCAACAGGAGTTTCTAGTGCGGCTAATTCTTCTTCAGACATCGGTTTTTCTATAAATGCAATCGTCTGATCTTCATCCAAGCGAACTTTTACGCCTTTGGGCAATTTAATATCTCGAACGTGTATCGCATCGCCTATTTTTTCAAGAGGCGCTATATCGATAATTATTTCATGCGGCAGATCGGCAGGCAAAGCTGAAATAGGAAGCTCATATAATGCTTTTACTAAAATTCCGCCTTCGCTACTCACGGCTACCGACGTACCCGTAAATTCCAACGGAACATCCAAGTCCAATTCTTCATTCATATTTACCTGGTGAAAATCAACATGAATAGGAAGCTGTTTCATGGCATCGTTCTGTACATCGCGTATAAGAACAGTCCGCGGTTCGGTTGAGTCGACAACCAAAGATAAAAGAGCTGTTTCCCCTACAGTTTTAAATATTTTTTGAAATTCTTTCAGAGGCAAACTAATGCTCTGCGGTTCTATTCCTACACCATACAAAACCGCGGGAATTTCTCCTTGTTCGCGCAAGGTGGCTACTTTTTTGCCTTTTATTTGTCTTGTTTTTACGTTTAAAATTTCCATGCCGTGGGTTGTCCTTAAGCAAAGCGAAAGGATACAGCCACGTGCATCCTGAGCGAAGTCGAAGGATAATTTTTATTCTAACACCTAAAAAAGCTTAACAAAAGTATCGGTTATGGTCAACCCGTTAAAAAATCAGCCCCGCTTTTACAGTGGGACTGACTAATATATTCGGAAAAATTACTTCATTTGAACCAAAGTTGGCGGCGTCTTGCCTTCAAGTGCCGCAATTATATTTTCTGCTGCCAATTGTGCCATTTTAGCCCTGGTTTCTATAGTAGCTGAAGCTATATGCGGAGTAATGATAACATTATCAAGTTTGGACAAGCCTGGAGCCATTTTTGGCTCATTTTCAAACACATCAATTGCTGCTCCGGCAATTACATTATCTTGAAGCGCCTCAACTAATGCTTTTTCATCAACGATCGGGCCGCGCGAAGTATTTACCAAATAAGCACTGTTTTTCATAGTAGCAAGCTCGCCTGCGCCAATTAAATGTTTGGTTGTCGGCAACAAAGGAACGTGTATTGATACGAAATCCGCATTTCGGAGCAATTCAGGTAACGGAACATATCTTGCGCCATACTCTGCTTCAAAAGCAGGATTTGGCTTAACGTCGTAATAAAGCACCTGCATATCAAAACCTTTCACCGCATGCTTTACCACGAGAGAGCCTATACGCCCCAAACCGACAACTCCTAATGTTTTATGTGAAAGATCTCGGCCAAGCAACAGCATCGGACCCCAACCTTTATATTTCCCGCCGCGCATAAACGTGTCTGATTCAACAACTCTATGAGCAATGGCCAGCATTAATGCAAAAGTGTGTTCGGCAACTGTTTCCGAAAGAACTTCAGGAGTGTTTGAAATGAAAACGTTGCGTTCTTTTGCCGCGGCTAAATCAATATTGTCATAACCAACAGCATAATTTGCAACTATTTTCAATTGTCTCCCCGCAGCATCCAAAAGTTCGCCGTCAACTTTATCCGTAAGTAAAGCTAAAATAGCATCCACACCTTTGACGCTTTTGAGCAGCTCGGCTCTATCCATTGCGCCGTCCTGCGGCGCAACTTCTACCTCGTATCCCTTTGCCGTAAGTACTTTAATGCCGGCTTCGGGAATTTGTCGTGTTATGAATATTTTTGGCATAAAATTTTAAAATTTATTTGATTTATTTAGAACTTATACGCGATTGCTTTTTTGCGCGGTTTTTGAGGCTGTTTTGGCATGGACTCTACGCGAAAGCGTGGAGCAAAACAGCCGAAACCTCGGAGCCCCGCACTGGCGGGGCGAGAATGAGCGCAGAAAAGACAAGCGCGTAAGTTCTAATTCTAAACTTTATTCGCGCTGCCGCAAATATCTATCCAACGCTCAACAACTTGCTGTACGCTTTTAATAACCGGCGGAAAGATTTTGTATAATGCTACCGTATCCGGATTGTCTTTAAGCGTTTTTTCAAGACTAGCGCGGAACGCAACACGCAAATCGGTATTCACATTTACTTTATTTATCCCCCCCATTTCTATTGCTAATTTTATATCTGATTCATCTATGCCTGAGCCGCCGTGCAAAGATAAAAATGTTCCCGCTATTTCCTTAACCTTTTGCAAAAGCGCAATATCAAGAGGTGGCTGGCCCCCGGGAGGAACAGTACCGTGGATATTACCGAAGAATGCGGCAAAAACATCAACTCCGGTTTCTTCGATGAATTTTCTTGCTTTTTTGGGGTCCGTATAACCGGAACGTATTTGTTCCACGGTATACATTTCTTTATGAACTTCAGAACCTGCTCCTACTATCCTGTCTATTTCCCCTTCAACTATAATGCCTTTTGAGTGAGCCGCTTCTACCACCTGCTTAGCAATTTTTACATTCTCTTCATATGAAAATTTAGAACCGTCAAAATGCACAAGTCCGTAACCGGCCTCAATTGCCGCCATACAATCTTCCGGCGTTTCTGAATGATCTAAATTTACAATTATCGGTATTCCGTATTCTTTTGAAAAATTCTTACCTATATCGGCAATGTTGCTAGCACCCATCCAATGCGTCTCGCCAGGTGAAGATTCAATAATAATAGGCGACTTTTTATTTGCAGCCGCCTGAACAATAGCTTTAAACGTCTCGAGGTTCCCGACATTGAAGGCGCCTATTGCAAAACCTTCAGCGCGCGCTCTTTGTAACCAGTCAAAAGCTATCATAATTTAATAAATCCGTCAGCCAGATGTTCCGCGACTAACTCTTCAAGTTTTGAAGCATCCGTATATTCAATAAATATTTTATTCCAAAGCGCTTCCTGCTGATGATAAAGATATTTTGTCAAAATATTCGCAAAACGATTATAAGAAATTAAATTATCGATAAGATCAAAAGATAAAAGTGCAGTCCCTTCAATTCCGGATGCTCTAAATTCTCCTTCACCCGAGATATTAAAGAAGCCTCCGACAAAATCCAAACCCGGCCAGAGATCCAAACCAAATTCCGGATGCGCTTGCGCGACCTCTACCAATTTCTGTTCTGCCTTAGACCAATGAATGGCCTCCGGATTAACGTGAGGCATAAAGAGCCTGGGATCTGATGGCGTATCTTTAGCTAAATATCTTTGAATAACCATCCAGGTGGCGGTATCGCTTGATTCAGCAGGCATAAAGCTTGGCACATCACCACGCAACGCAGACACCAATTTTTCGGCAAATTTTTCTTCCTTTGAATACCTGGTGAAAAGTCTTGAGTAAAAGCCTATTTCAAAGAAATAGTGCAAAAGCAAAGTAAATACCTGCATGGTTATGCCGCTTGCTACATCCTCCTGTTTTTTATGCGGATTTATTTCTCCTATTTCAGGCAAACTTATACCTTCGTCCCCGATTGGAATAACAAATATAACCCCAAGTTCTTTAAGGTGGCTTATATTGTGCAATTTTTTGCCCATGAAGTGCGCACCAATAGCCCGCCAGCGTTCCGGCAAAACAATTACGCGCATAAGGCGTTCTTCAAAATCATCCGGAGTTAAATTTTCATATGGCTTGAAAAACACTTCATTCAACCATTGCGGCTCTTCGGCAAAACGGACCGAAGAAAAAACCGCGGCAAAATCTTCTTTTGCCAAAAGCTGGTCTATATCATTATATCCCAAAGCTCTGAGTAAATTTTTGGGCGGATTCTTTTTCAAAAATTCCTCGGCTTTTTCCTGTTTCATAAAAAACCCTTTTGTCTCGCCGACAACTTCTTTTACAAAATTAGCCAGCGTTTCGCATCCTTCTCTTGTTGCCGGATCCGGTTTCTTTAAATATTTATTAAGCGCCAGATCGTTTTCTTCAACACGCTTAAGCAAAGCCATATAAACATCTTCAGCTTTAGCATCCCGTGATAAATTCAAAGAAAGCAAAGCTTTATCTGCGCGGCGTTCAAGATCCATTAAAACATTCTCCAAAACATTCGAGGAATTTGGAGTTATTCTGCTCATTTGTATGACAAGTTTATCCAAAATCTCTTCTTTGGTCCTTAAAATTTTTGCTAATTTATCTATTCCCGGAGTCATGCCGTGGTTGTCCGCGAGCTTCGCTCGTGGATATACAACCACGTGCATCCAGCGAAGTCGAAGGATTTTATTAATTTAATGTAAATTCTTTTTAGTTATCTTTAATTTGCCCCATCTTGCAGAGCTTTGACCCTTCTTAAGTATTCCCGGATGGGCTCCTATATATTCTATCACCGAAGTAGCATTCGCGCTCGCAAAGGCAATCGCCTTCTCTACATTACCTTTATTTCTATGCATTTCTGTGACAAAACCTGAACCAAAAGCATCGCCGGCACCTGTTCTATCCGCCATTTTTCTTTCTTTTAAAACACCGGCGTGATAACGAGTTTTGCCGTCCGAAACCGAAACTCCATTAGGGCCGTCGGTCATAACAACCCATCCCTTGACCCAATTATCTAATTTTGAAAAAATTGCATCTGTTTTCTTGTATGGAATATTCACAAAATACGATGCTTCTTCTTTGTTCAGAATAAGAATATCTACATGCTTCAATAAGGATCTCATCATTGCTGGCGTTGAAAGCTGAGAAGAACCAGGATTTGTCGCAACTTTAATCCCGCGTTTTGCCGCAAAGTTAATTAGTTTTGGGTAAAGAGGCGCGCAATGTCCGGCCAGATGAGTTATATAAAACCATTTTGCTTTTGCCAGCTTATTCCATGAAATATCAGTAGAAGAAATAAATTCTCCTGCGCCTCGATAAGCCAAAATAGATCTCTCACCGGACGGAGTCAAAAATATTGAAGAATAGGCGGTTAATTTTTGAGAGTCAAATTGCAAATAAGACGTATCTAACTTTTCCTTAATCAATATTTTTTTAGTTTCACTTGCCCGCACATCTTCTCCGAGACGACCTATACAACCGGAACTAAATCCTTGTCTCGCAAAGGTTACAGCCGCGTTTGAGGCAGATCCTCCCACAGTATAAAAAATGTTATCAATATCTATTTTTGATCCCAGAGGTACGCATTCGGCAGCTCCGGTCTTAAACCGTTTGGAATGAACGGTTCTAATGTCTTTGCTTTGCATAAAAACATCGCGGGTTATTGAACCTATAGAAATAAAATCTGTCATACCAGGTAGTAGAAATTCGACTCTTTTTATTAAAATTATCGAATTCCTTAATTAAGTCTTAATTATTAAGAATAATCTTTTTTGCCAAATTAATGATTATCCGTTTGTTCTGCCTGCGGCAGAACAGTCGAATTTTCACTACCTGGCATAAATATTAATTTAATTTTGTATCATGTAATAAATCCTCTATTTTTTTATTTACAGCAAGAGCGCCATCCTCAAAAATTGCGCTTCCGGCAACTATCCTGGTAACCCCTGCTTCAGCCAATTTCCTTGCCATGCCCGGTCTGACTCCGCCATCAACCTCAATTGCTATTTCGGGAAATTTGGCGCGCATATTTTTAACTTTTTCGATAGTATTTTCATGAAAAGTTTGGCCTTGGAACCCCGGCTCAACCCCTAAAAATAAAACCGCATCAACGTGAGGTACAAATTCATATAAAATATCTACTGCGGTTGAGGGATTAATGCTGATGCCGACCTGTATTCCCGCTTCATGTATATTTTGAATTATCGCTTTGGGATTTTCTGTTGCTTCAACATGAAAAAATATTCTTGCGGCACCCGAAGCGATCCAAGCATCAATATGTTTTTCGGGTTCAGTTATCATCAGATCAACCTCTATCTGCAATGAAGTGTTCAACATTTTTAATTCCGCAGGATTGTTCCAGGTTACATTTGGAGCAAAAATTCCGTCCACGACATCAATCTGTGCCCATAAAACATACGGTTCTATTTCTTGAATTTTAATTTTTATATTTTCAAAATTTTTTTCTAAAATTGCGGGGATTATTTCAACTGCCATGCCGTTGTTGTTCCTGAGCTTTGCGAAGGATTACAACAACGTGCATCCTGAGCGAAGCCGAAGGATTACAATAATTATTTTTCTAGCTCTTCTATTTGTTTTAATCTTCTAACGTGTCTCTCATCTCCGCTAAACGGTGTTTCTAACCAGATTTTCAGAATAAACAGCACATTTTCCTCCGGTAAATAATCTGTGGCTATTGTTAAAACATTCGCATCTTCATGTTCCCGGGATTTTTTTGCCATCTCTTCATTAAACACCTGCGCTGAACGAATACCTTTAACTTTATTGGCAACAATATCCATACCTACACCGGAACGGCACAATAAAATACCGCGCGATGCGGATAAATTTTCTGAAACTTTTTTAGCTACAGCATAAGCAAATTCAGGATAATCATCATCCGGATCAAGGGTTTTTGCTCCCATATCTTCTACATCAAAACCCCATTCAACAAGTTTATGCTTAGCTTTTTCTTTTAACTTAAAGCCTCCGTGATCGGCCCCAATGTAAACTTTCATATTTTATAAAAGCTTTCCAACTTTTATTACATGTTCTATTAGTGTATGAGAGTAAGCCCATTCGTTATCGTACCAGGAAAATACTGTAACCAAATCACCATCCACCACACGTGTAAACGTAAGGTCAATAATTGCCGCCTCGGTAGTGCCGCGAACATCAGATGATACTAACTGTTCTTCAGTAACACCTACTATGCCTTTCCAACGCGGCTGCTCTGCAGCCTTACGAAAAATATCATTAACTTCTTCAACAGTAGTTGTCCGCTTTGCAACAAACGTCACCATTGCCAAAGATCCTTCAACAACAGGAACCCTTAACGCTATACCATCTACCAAATTTTCAAATGCAGGCAAGGACTTAACTACGGCTTCGGCAGCACCAGTATGCGAAGGCACAATATTCTGCGCTGCGGCGCGACCTCTGCGATAATCGCCCTTACTGCCCGGACCATCAACCAATCCCTGTGTTGCGGTATAAGCATGCACTGTCTGCATAATCGCTTTTTTTACGCCTATCGATTCATCCATTATCGCAAGAACAGGAACGGTAGCATTTGTCGTACATGAAGCATTTGCTGTTATCTTGCCTAATTCCGGCGACGATAAACGATCATCATTGGTTCCAAGAAGGACATGTTCCACATCCCCTTTTGCCGGAGCTGAAATTACAACGCGTTTGGCACCAGCGGTTAAATGTTTCTTGCCGCCCTCATCTGAAGCAAAAAATCCTGTGGATTCAATCACGACATCAACGCCAAGCTTGCCCCACGGTAATTTTTCAGGTTCCTTTTCTGCAAATACTTGCATCTTTTCTCCATCCACAATAAGCCATCGCTCCCCATTGCTTTCCTTCGCTTCTATATTTTTATCAAAATGACCGTAAACACTATCGTAACGTAATAAATACGCCAAGTTGCCGATATCACCAAGGTCGTTTATGGCAACTATATCTATATCTTTATGTTTATAGGCTTGGCGGAAAAAGGTTCTGCCAATACGCCCAAACCCATTAATTGCGATTTTAATAGCCATATGACTCAATTATATCATAAAAACGGCTCTCGTAAGAGAGCCGTTTTATAAACTTAACCGCGAAGTTTAATGGCGTTGCTTAACCGCCTTAACGCCACTATATAGGTTGCTGTCCTAAAATCCGTTTTATATTCTTCTTTAACTTTTCCTATTTCCGAAGCGGCCTTCAACATTATATTCTTTAAACTTTCGGCAAATTCCTCGTTGCTCCATGTATAACGCTGTAAATTCCCGACCCATTCAAAATAACTTCCAACCACGCCTCCGGCGTTTGCCAAAATATCAGGCAAAACAATAATATTGCGTTTGGTAAGCGTATTTTCTGCTTCCGGCGTTGTAGGACCGTTGGCCATTTCCAAAATAACTTTAGCTTTTATTTTTGAGGCATTTTCTTCTGTAAGTTGATTTTCTATAGCTGAAGGAATTAACACATCAACATCTGCTTCCAGTAATTGTTCGTTAGTTAGCGTTTCGCAATCAACATCATTCTTAACTTCTTTTATTTTTACGGGATAACAAACATTCTTGGGTATTTTGCCTTTTTTATCCTGTGAATGGATAACCTCATTAATATCTAGACCATTTTTGTGATAAAGCGCAGACTCCGAATCCGAAACCGCTACAACTTTATAGCCTTTATTAAAAAGTATCTGTGCTATATTTGCACCTACGTTACCAAACCCCTGCACCGCTACAGAAATATCTTGCGGTAAACGGTCTTTAAATTCTTTGCTATTTTCCAAAAACCATTCCAGAACAAAAACTCCTCCAAGCGAGGTTGAAGTATCCCGTCCGGCAATACCACCCAATTCAACCGGTTTCCCGGTAAATGCCGCGGGAACCGCGTATCCGTGCAAACGGGAAAATTCATCCATCATCCAAGCCATTATCTGCGGATTGGTATTTACGTCGGGAGCCGGAACATCTTTTTCAGGACCAATAATAGGATAAATTGCGTCCACATATCTTCGGGAAAGGCGTTCCAATTCATGAGTAGATAATTTTTTTGCATCCACCGCAACGCCGCCCTTTGCTCCGCCGTAAGGCAAGCCAACCGCGGCATTTTTCCATGTCATTAATGCCGAAAGCGCGGTAACTTCTTCTAGTGAAGCGTTAGGATGGAATCTGATACCGCCTTTAAACGGACCCAGAGCATCGTTATATTGTACGCGCCACCCTGTTAATATTTGCTGACTACCGTCATCCATACGCAAAGGCAAAGTTACTTCAACGCTTCGTTTAGGATGCTGTAAAACAGAAAAAACATGCGGGTCTATTTTTGCAAGATCCGCAGCTTTATTGAGATATGTAAGAGTGTTTTTAAATAAACTTTGATTCATCATAAAAATTAATTCCAAAAAAACATTTCTAAAACTTTACTTCGACAATTTTGATAATTCTCGTATTCCTGTGCAGCTTGAACTTGTCTTGTCTTTTGGCTCTTACAAAGTTCTTCGTATAATTCTAAGCGTTCTCTTTTCTTCTCTTCACTATCAATAAAATTAGGTGACTCTTGTAACAAATCTTTTAGGTTCTCCGCCAGCTTACATGAATCTGTTCTTGGAGCCACATAAACCGTAGGCTTTCGACCACATTTATCATAAACGGTTCTTTCTGGTAATTCAGATAAAAAACCCAAAAGACCAAAAAAGATGCTTATGGGTATAATAATAATTAATATCCATTTCAGTAATACACTTAGAACATTTATCAATTTTGATACTAAGGGAAAACGATTAGAAAAAAATCGCCAGAAATCCTTAATAGTTTCTAAATCTTTTTTTATCGAAAATAATTTCATATCTCACACCCAAATTTCTTACTTTTTTCAAGAAGTTTTTCTTTTTCTTGTTGTAATTTATCTAGTTTTGTAATTTCTTCTTGATTTAATTCAATATAAGAAACCTTCTTATTAGCGGAAGTCTTTTCTAGAGAAAATTTATCTTCGATTTCTTTTATTTTACGCTCAACTACATCCAACTCTTGTTGTATTTCGTTACATTTAGCATCATTAAAAACCATAAAAAATTACTTATTCTTCTGACCTTCGACGCTGCTCAGGACGAAAACTACTGTTTTCGCAGCCACAGATAGGCGTCTTCAAGCGCCTTTACAGAGTCACCCATTGAAATATTGTTCTGTTTGTAAGGCTGATCGGTAACATCACCAGCTGCCCAAATGCCCTCTACGCTTGTACGGGCAGTTTTGTGATCTATTACGACGTCGCCTGCAGGCGTTAACTGAACCAAATCTTTTACCATTGCCGAATTTGGCACAGAACCTATTTCAACAAAAATGCCTTGTACCGGAATTTCTTTTACTTCGCCTGTCTTGCTGTCCTTATAAACCAAACCGGATACAAATTTATCTCCTTTTACTTCCTGAATATCCGCATTTACTATCGGGACAAGTTTGGGGCTTTTAAAAATCCGCTCACGAGTTACCGGGTCTCCACGGAATTCTTCACTACGATTCAAAATATAAACTTTTGTTGCGTGTTCCAACAATTGTTCTGCTGATTCCAAACCTGCGTTTCCTCCACCGATAACCGCAACTTCCTTGCCGTTAAACAAGGGTGCATCGCACGTTGCGCAATAAACAACACCTTTGCCGTCAAATTGCGCTGCTCCCGGAACTTGAAGTTTGCGGCGTCCGGAACCCGATGCCAAAATTATTGCTTTTGTCTCGTATGTTTTATTTTCATCGGTAGTAACTACAAACCCGTTCGATGTACTCAGGACAGGTCCTCCATCTTTCTTCTCAACTTTAGTAACCAAAACGCCGGTTTTTATTTCAAGAACATCTCCCGCATATTGACGCAAATGTTTTTCTATTATATCGGCCATATCCAAACCTACTATTGAAGGAATGCCGATCCAGTTTTGTATGTGCGCCGAAACCGTTGATTGCCCTCCGAAACTGTCGGTTATAAGTAAAGATTTTATTTTCTTGCGCGCAGCATAAACACCCGCCGCAACTGCGCCGGGCCCTCCACCTATAATTATTAATTCGTATTGCATAAAGTTATTTGTAAGATTTGCGCGTTTGCTTTTTTGAGCGGTTTTTGAAGTCGTTTTGGCATGGTGTCCTGAACTTCAGCGAAGGGCCAAAACAGCTGACCTGCTCCGACAGAACGTCGGAGAACCTCGGAGCGCTTCGCTGGAAGCGCGAGAATGAGCGAGAAAAAGGTAAACGCGAAAATCCTATTTTAAATTGAGTAATTCCATTATTTTGGGTTTATTAAAACCCACAACTATATTATTATCTATCTCTATTACCGGAACTCCGAGTTGTCCGCTACGCGCAACCATTTCATTGAGAGCATTTCTGTCTTCGATAACATTGATCTCCTGATACTGAATATTGTGCTCATTAAAAAGCTGCTTAGCAGCTTTGCAATATACACAAATTGGAGTTGTATAGATTTTTACTATCATATAAATACAATTATATATCCAAAAACCTAAAGCTCAAAATTTATTTCTTGATAGCAAGCAAGGCCGCGCCCATGGCACCCGCATATTCTCCAAGTTTAGCTTTCTTAACTTTCAACGCGGCGCGAGCCTCCGGCGACACGATATCTTTTTTTGCCGCCGGTACCGCTTTTTTTAATAATAAGTCCGCATCTTCGGCAATACCGCCGCCTATTACTATAATCTCCGGGTCCCAAAAGTTAACAATATTGGCTAAGGCATATCCTAAATATGCGATCATATCCGCAAAGCCTGCTTTAGCTTTTTTGTTTCCGGCGCCAGCTCGTTGAGCAAGCTCTTCCTGAGTCTTTACACCATGCCGCCTGATTGCTCTAGCCGAAAGATGTTCTTCAAAATGGCCCCAGCCGCCGCAGGAACATTTTACACCGCCTGGATCAATTATAGTGTGACCTATTTCTGCGGAACCACCGTGGGCGCCTTTTTCTAAAACCTTGTTCACGACAAACCCTCCGCCCATACCGGTACCCAATGTGATACCCACAACTCGCGAAGCACCTTTTGCCGCACCTGCCAAAGCTTCGGCAAACGCAAAAACATTCGCGTCATTATTCAATATATACCTCCTGTCAAGCGCGGCAGAAAGTTTACGTAACAATGGGAAATTATCTAACTCACGAATATTCGGTGAGTGTAAAATTGTAGTGCCGGAAGAGTTAATAATGCCGGCAAAAGCTACACCCACACCTGCAAATTTAGTTCTATATTTTATTTCCAAACTTTTTATTTGCGCGACAATAAAATCAACAAGCTTTCTTTTATTATGCGGCGTGGACAGATGAAATTTTTCAAAAGTTTTTATACTTTTTCCGGAAATTATAATAAATTTTGTGTTACTGGCGCCTATATCTACTCCCAGATATAAATTTTTATCGATATTTTTCATGACTAAACAATTTTACTTATAAGGGCTCCTATTGCATAGGCGGAAGCTGCAGAAATAAAACCTATGAGCAGCATTTCTATGCCTGAAATTATGAAATTCTTTTTGGTAACAATACCGCTGAAAGCTCCCACCGAAAAAATAGCCATACCGGTCAATACAGAGGTTATTAAAAATTTATTTTCTATGGTCCAAAAAGGAAGATAGGCCAAAAGCGGCAAAATGCCAAATATCAAAAAAGATACAAAGGTTACCGTAGCACTTCGGAACGGCTTAAATGTATCTTCATGACTTAAACCGAGTTCATCTTTCATCATCACATCTACCCACCTTTTTTTATCCGAAGTTATTACCGTAACAACGCGTTCAAGATCCTGTCCTTCAAAACCCCTATCCCTGTATATCTGCCTTATTTCTTCTGTTTCTTCTTCGGGTTTATTTTCAACCTCCCACTCTTCACGTTTGCGTTCACTTTTAACAAAATCCAACTCGGATTTTGTACCAAGATAATTTCCCATAGCCATAGAAATGCCGTCAGCAATGATATTTGCCATGCCGATAATAATTACAATGGTTGGAGAAAGACTGGCTCCTGTAACGCCCGCAACCACGGCAAACGTGGTTATAATACCGTCATTTGCCCCAAGTACGGCATCCCCCACAACGCCGCCCCAGCGACCATGGCCTTCGCCTACTTTTTTACCCAAAATTTTATCGATTAGCATACCGGGTAGTAGAAATTCGACTATTTATTAAACAATCTATGAATTTCTAATTAATAATAAATAACTTAACTTTATAACTTGATCGGATAGATTTGTTCGCTTAAGCGAACGGTCGAATTTTCACTACCCGGCATATTCTTCCAAGGCTTTTAAACTATCTGTTAATTCCAAATAATTCTTTATTTCGTTTTTATTCTTAATTAATTCACCAATTATCTTCCGGTCTTTTGATCTGTTAATTATAGTAGCGCCAACCAAAAGATTATCCCTGAAAAAGAATTGTTCACGCCAGCCTGTACCTCCGCCTAACGATTCGTTTTCTCCGCGGGAAACGGTAATCGTGTCTTTATCTGCCGATGTGTCTCCCATAAATATTATATTTATTCCGAAATATACTCCGCTGTAACTTGAAATAAAATCTATTGAACTTTTTTCTCCGAACATGTTTTGTCCCGCAATCTTGCCGTGAAAAAGCGCGTTCGTCCAGCTACCGATACTAAGATGTTTACCGAACGAAGGTTGAAAAGAATTCGCTACGTCTCCGCCCGCATAAATATCCTTAACTGAAGTTTCAAGACGTTCATTTGTTTCTATACCTTTGGTTATTTTTAAACCGCTACCGGCAAAAAAATCGCTGTTCAGATCCAATCCCAGGCCCAAACCCACAGAAGAACACTCCAAAATTTCTCCGCTATTTAATTTTACTCCTTCAACCGTATCTGTACCTAATATTTCGGTAATATAAGAATTATTGATTATTTTAAACCTATTATTTTCAATAAATGAACTCAATAAATTTGCTGAATCCGCGTCCAGCCTGTCGCCCATATAATATGGACGGCGTATTACTACATAACCACCTATGCCGCAGGCCGCAAAAGAAGAAGCAAACTCCAGACCGATAAATCCCCCGCCCCAGATAACAATTTTTTGTTTTTCTTGAGGTAATTCTTTGATTTGCTTTATAGTTTCAATTATATCATCTGCGTCAAATATTGTACGGAAAAAATGGATGTTTTTTAGATCAATTCCGGGAATTGAGGGTTTTGCTATATGACCGCCCGAAGCCAAAAGCAATTTTCCGTATTCTATTTCTTCTCCACTTGTCAGATAAATTTTATTCTCGTCTGAAACCAATTTTACGGCAGTTTCACCACCAAAAAAAACTATATTGTTCTTCCTATAGAATGCTTCGTCTCTGAGAAAAAGTGCCTCGCGAGATATCTTGCCTTCAATATAATTAGGTAATAAAACCCGCGAATAAAGCGGGTTATTTTCCTGATCAACAATTGCGATGCTTGCTTCAGCGTCTTTCCCCCTTAAAGTTTCTGCGGCAGTTACGCCGCAGATCCCGTTGCCTATAATTAAATAATCGAACTTTTGCATTTATTTTTTCTCTTTACGGCTGATAGCTTTTTTTGCTGCAACGGCTATATCTTTGGCGCGCAAGCCAAACTTATCCATCAATTCATCTGGTTCACCCGATTCACCAAAACGGTTTTGTACGCCGATAAATTCCTGCGGGGTAGGATAATTCCGTCCCAAGGCTTCTGCGACCGCACTTCCCAAACCGTTTATAATTTGATGCTCTTCACAGCTTACAACCGCTCCACATTCTTTTGCGGCTTTTATTATTGTCGCCTCATCTAACGGCTTAATTGTAGGAGCATTTATAACGCAGGCAGAAATCTTTTCCTTTGCTAATTCTTCAGCTGCCAATAATGCTTCATAGACCAAAGGACCCGCGGCAACCAAAACAACATCTTTTCCTTCGCGATAACAATACGCCTTACCTACTTCAAATGGAGTATCATCTGTGGTAACAACCGGTGTTTTTTCCCGGGCATATCGGATATAAACCGGACCTTTTATTTTTGCCGCAGCAACGGTGGCACGTCTTGCTTCGCGGGAATCAGCCGGTACAAGAACTATCATATTTGCGATACCGCGCATAATACCGATATCTTCAATGGCTTGATGTGTTGCTCCGTCAGGACCCACTGAAATACCCGCATGAGCGGCTGCAACCTTAACATTTTGATTATTGTAACAAATAGTTGTTCTGATCTGTTCCCAATTTCTTCCCGGAGAAAACATTGCATAAGAAGATATAAAAGGAACCTTGCCTACTGCCGCAAAACCAGAGGCCAAAGCAGCCATATTTTGTTCAGCGACACCGACTTCTATATAGCGGTTAGGATATTTTTTTTGATACACGCTTGAACGGGTAGATTCTGAAAGATCGGCACATAGAACAATAACATTCGGATCAGCATCCCCGGCAATAACCAAACCCTCACCAAAACCGTTACGGATCGGTATCTGTTCCACTTTAGAACGATTGTACAAAGTTTCTTCGCTCGCTAATTTTAATTCTTTATTTAACATATAATTACACTCCTTGATTAGTGTGTGTTTTGGCTCTTTTAATTAAATCGTCACGAACAATTTCTGCATCTTGTACCGAAAGACCGGGTAACCTTCCCTCGGCCCCCATCATACCGCTCATTCCCGCGGTCTGTATCTTAATATCAGATAAACCCAATATTCTTGCGATTATTCCACGATCAATATCAACATTTTGTATGCGGTCGTAAGGAATAGTTACATATTTTTTCCGTATAACCCCAAGCTCTTTTTTAAAACCATTATCAGTAAGCTCGTATTTATAATTTTGATAAGATAATTTTGCCCAAATATAAGCAATTACGAGTAAAATAATAAACCAAACAATAAATAATATTGGAAATATTACCGGAATTTCTATATCAACTCCTCTAACTGAAAAAATAAACAAAAAATAAAAAGGGGGTATTAGCAAAAATAAAACAGCTCTTACTCCTTGAAAAAAGAACAACCAAATTGAACTGGGATGTAGGTTTTTCATATCTATTGGTGTTCACTCGTTATTTTCCCGCCAAGAGTACGCAATTCTTCAAGAGCCTTTTTTGCCTGTTCGGCATTTGGCGGAATGCCATGCCATTTAAAATCATATTCCATAAAATCAACACCTTTGCCCGGAATTGTGTGTGCAATTATAATTGATGGTTTATTGGTTATTGCTTTAGCTTCCTCAACGGCATTAACAATGGCTTCAAAATTATGCCCATCAATTTCAAGTACGTGCCAATTAAACGCCTCCCATTTTGCGCGCAAAGGTTCAATGGGCATAACGTCCTCGGTAACGCCGTTAATCTGTATATTATTTCTATCTATTACGCCAATCAGACGTCCTAATTTATATTTTCCTGCCCACATCACTGCTTCCCAGATATTCCCGATATCCATTTCAGCGTCCGACATTAAACAATAAGTCCAATTTTTCTTGCCATCCATATTCAAACCGTATGCCATGCCTGCGGCTTGCGATAAACCTGAGCCCAAAGGACCCGAAGTATTTTCAATCCCGGGTAGAGTTCCGCGATGAGGGTGTCCCTGCAGACGCGTTCCAAGTTTACGCAAGGTTTTTAATTCTTCTACAGGAAAATATCCGGCATGAGCCATAACCGCGTATTGCACCGGACAAATATGACCGTTGGAAAGCAAAAGCCTGTCGCGCTCTTCCCAATCAGGATTATTAACATCTTTATTTAATATATGAAAATAAAAAGCCGTAAAAATATCCGCCATGCCCAAGGGGCCTGCGGAATGACCTGAGCCGGCCGCCAAAAGCATTTCAATAATGCTTTGACGAACTTCGTTAGCCTGATGAGTAAGTGATTTTACTTTTTCTGGATCAAGATATGCCATATAAAAATGAAAAATACAAAACTAAAAAGGTAAAACTACACTGAAATTATAACACGAAACTGAAGTCCCTCAAAAAGAAAACCTGTCTATATAAGACAGGCTAACTATGCTTTATTTTATGGAAATGATCGTATATAGACGAACCAACAAAAAAACCCAAAAACGTGACAATAAAAACAACAGGAACAATAATATCATCTATGGTTTTTAGTGTTTCCGGGTACAAGCTGGCAAACGATAGAGCAATAATTGTAACTAAACCACCAAAAACAGCTCCTGTAGCAAGCTCAACCAATAAACGCATTGCAATGCTCCTCCATGGGTCAATTTAAAGAACTTATCATACAATAAAGGTTTTTATAAACTTATCAAGCTTTATGTATAAAGTGAGTACGGTGATAATAAAAAAAGTAGAGCGGTATATAAAAACAGCACTTTAAAAAGTGCTGTAATTTTAACTAACCCAACCAAGCTTTAGGGAGACGCTTAACACATTTATTGGCTAAAAATTTGCTTAGCTTACCAATTATTATATTAATCACGACCAGAACAAAGAAAGAAAGTAAAAGATTATCCAAGATGTCAAAATTTAGAAAGATCAAAAGACTATACAACGTTATGGATGTCAATACCATCAGGAATATGACGTAAAACGCATTGGTGTAATCTTTATCCTTAAATTTCTTATGCACGTCGAGCACAATGAGCAAACAACATGATACCAAAAACATTAAAGGATAAAGCCACGCGAACAATCCAAAAAAGAAAAAGGCTAATGAAAGAATAAGTATTGCAAAGCTCAGGTTAAACGCGCGATTCCACCACAACGGCATTTTAGTCTCCTATTTTGTTTACAAGGAACGACAAAAAATATATTACATTATAAAAATATGTTTGTCAAGTATTTCTCCATTAACGCCGCCGAAATAAAAAACCTATAATTTACTCTTTAAGGATAAATCTGATTTCCATCTTCGTCGAATACTTTAATAGCTTTTGTAGGACAAGATTGCGCGGCCATTAAAATAGTTGCGTCGTCCGCACCTTTTGGATTAGTTACCACAGCTTTATTCTCACCATCCAATTCAAAAACATCGCCGGCAAGAGCTATGCAAGTTGCCGCGCCAATACACAATTCTCGGTCAACTTCTATTCGTCCTATTTTTTTCTTTTGTTCAGCCATACCAGGTAGTAGAAATTCGACTATTTATCAAATAATTAAAGAATTTCTTGTTAAGAATAAATAATGTGATTTTATAGCTTGACCAGATAGACTTGTTCGCTTAAGCGAACGGTCGAATTTTCACTACCTGGCATATATTTATAATAGCGCGTTTACCAACTTTAAAGCCATAGTTATATCTTTATCTTTATAACCATGCACACGCATTCCGGCCTCAAAAGAATCAATAACGTTAGCAAAACAGCCTATGCACTGTAATCCATAAGCTTCCTTTAGAAATTCGCCTACTTCCGGATATTGCTGCGCAATATTTCCCAATAACATATCCTTAGTAATCTTATTCTTTAATTTAGATTTTTTTATTGTCATAAGATTAAATAACCAATTACCAAGAGACAAGATACAGACAAATTCCAATAATTAATTATCCAATAACCAAGTCCGTGTTTGATTTTTTGGGCTTTGGATATTGAGGTTTATTTGGTTATTGTTTCTTGTGCCTTGTATCTTTAAAATTTAACTTACTTAAAGCTTCAAATGCCAGCAATGCGCATTTTTGACGGGATGGGGTTATCTGTGAACCGAATAACTTTAATATATTTTCTGCTTTCAATTTTTTCATATCATTTATTTTCTTGCCCGTAATTTTCTCCGTTAACATTGAAGCGCCGGCTAAACATAAAATACATCCTCTGCCTTCAAATGCCGCTTCTGAAACCGTATCTTTTTTATATTTTAAATACAATGTTACCTCATCGCCGCATGATAAATTCGCCTCGTGTATTGAAGCATCAGCCTTCTGCAACTTTCCGAAATTACGCGGATTACGCGCGTGATCCAAAATTTCCTGTCTGTACAATAGAGAATTCATGTTATTTTTTTTCTTCTGTCAATAAATCCTGCTCTGGGTTTAGCGTAGCATAAACTCTCTTTAATCCTTGTATTAGCTCATCTATATCTTTTTTGGTCGTATAAACGCCAAAACTTGCTCTTACGCTTGAATCAATATTCAAATAATCATGCAGCGGCATGGCGCAATGGTGGCCTGCACGAACAGCAATGCCGTATTCATCAAGCGCGCTTGCAACATCGTGTGAATGAATATCCTTCATATTAAATGACACCAAGCCTGTACGCAGATTTACATTCTTCGGTCCATATATCCGAACATACGGCAGTTTTGATAATTTAGCTAAAGCATGCGCGGTAATATCTTTTTCATGCTTTCTTACCGTATTTATGTCTATTTTATTTATATATTTTACTGTGGCAGATAAACCGATAACTCCAGTAATATGCGGTGTTCCGGCTTCAAATTTCCATGGCACATCATTCCAAACAACTTTATCCAAATATACTTCTTTGATCATCTGTCCACCCACCTGATAAGGCGGCATGGCTTCAAGTATTCCTTTTTTGCCCCATAAAACTCCGATGCCTGTTGGACTATATAACTTATGCCCGGAAAAGACAAAAAAATCACAACCCAACTTTTGGACATTAACTTTCATGTGGGGCGCAGATTGAGCGCCGTCGATGAACAATACTGGGCGAGCGTTCAGCGTGTAGCGTTTAACAATTAGACTACTAATTTTCTCTATCGGATTAATAGTTCCCAAAACATTTGAGGCATGCGCAAACGCAACTAATTTTGTTTTTCTTGATAATTTTTTATTAAAATCTTTAAGGTCTAATAAACCCTCTTTAGTTAAACCAACAACTACAAGTTTTGCGCCCTTTTCCTTAGCCAAACGCTGCCATGGCAAAAAATTAGAATGGTGTTCCATTATAGAAACAATGATTTCGTCACCACGTTTAATATTTGCTTGTCCCCATGTTTCGGCTACAAGATTAACACCTTCGGTCGTGCCGCGGGTAAAAACTATTTCAGTTGGATCTTTTGTGCCTATAAAATTACCGATAACCTTACGACTAGCTTCAAACATTTCGGTTACTTCTTCGGACAATGCATAAATCCCGCGATGCGGGTTGGCGTTATGATTTTCCGCAAAATTACGTACAGCATTAAGAACCGCTTTTGGTTTTTGAGCGGTTGCTGCAGAATCAAGATAAACTAACCGCTTACCGTGAATTTTTCTTTTTAAAATTGGGAAATCATTACTTAAATTTTTCATATTTTACAATTTACTTAAAAATCGCGCTATCATTTTCTGTTCCTGTTGTGAAAATCCCTTCATTAATTGACCGATAAATCCTTCGGTCAATAAACTTTTTGCTTTATCTCTGGACAGACCCCTGGACTGCAAATAAAAAATCTCATGCTCGTCCAGCGGCCCGGCATATGTTGAGTGGGTTGCTTTAACATCATTCTCATCTATTTCAAGATACGGTTCAAGGCGATTTTTAGCATCCGACGAAAGAAGTATAGCCTTTGCCTCAAGGTGAGTATCTGAACGCCTTGCTCCTTTTTTAATATTAACATTGCCTTTAAATTCTATTTGAGCTTTATCGGTCAGAACGCCTCTTACAACAACACGACTTTTTGTATCCCCCACCTTGTGATCAACACGTATATTTAATGGAAATTTATCAATACCTCCGCCTAAAAATATACCGTAAACTTCAAGTCCTGTATTTTTTCTATTCAAAACAAAATTTAAATCTACAGGCTTGCTTTTGCCCGTCCAAAGATAATATTTCTTTTGTATTTTTATAGTAGGCATTGGAGCTTGTCCAGCCCTACCCAGCTCTAATTCTTAATTGGGGCTGGGTTAGAGCTGAATTGACATTTTACTAATTTATCTTTATATTATAAACAATGTTCTTTTATTTATAGGGAGGTTTTGTAATGGATAAGCTTGAATATAAAAAGGGTGATGAGGTTTTTGTGCTTTGCGAAGTTTATGACGCCGGACCCAACGATGAATTTTGCATCAGCTTAGAGAATAGCCGATGGTACATAAATAGAAAAGCAGTTCAGATCCCGGAATTGCCGCATGGCGACAGATGGGTTCCTGGCGAAGTAAAAGGATATATAATTAAAGATCTTAATGATGACGTTCTCATCAATCTCCCCTACGAACGAATTATAGGAGACAATCCCTTAAAAATCAGCAAACGCCTACTCAGACCTTGCGTATAGCGTTCCAAAGTTAACGGAACGCTTTTTTTATTATATACGAAGACTCTAAATATAACGAAATTGCTTTTCTGAAAAACGTATACTATAACTTATAGTATGGAAAATGAACGTTATCGTGGCACCGAATCAATTATTGATCTCGTCGTTGAAGAGTATGTTTTTAATGCGGCGCAGAATGAAAAAATAGCACAAGCAGTTGAACAAGCTTCGGATGCCGTTGAGGCAATACGTGCAGTACGTGAACTTTTAAGAGGGCTTTACCCGGAGATAAAAGATATCCCTGAACCAAAACCCGGACCAGACCAACAGATGATTGGAGGTATCGCCAGCAATGAATACCGTATAGCAAAAGGAATTGTTACTCTCTTACGAAAAAATCAGGAAAGCGAAAAATCGTAGATATTTTTATCCTCACCGCATAATTTTTTGATTACGCGGCTTTTTCTTTTTCTTCCGCCCATTCAACATGACGCACTTCTAGCGCTCTGATAATTTCAGAGTGCTTTTTATTTTATACTTTTAATGTTTTAATTCCACTCGCCAGAACCTCTAGCCTATTCTGATATATAACAGATTACATATGCATTTTTTCTAACAACTACTGGATTTTCTTAACAATAACTTCTCTTGTTACAAAATCTTGATACGAAATACTGCCCGAATCTATCCATTTAGCATTTAGGGATCGTGATTCTATCTGAAAAAGATATGGATTGAAATATGCCGAATCTATATATTTTACTGGTAAATACTTGGTAAGTGTTGTTTTTGGATAGGAGACGATGACGGTTTTCTTATTTTTTAAAATATCATAAAGATACAAAAACAGTTCTTCTTTTTGTGTTATGGTTTCAACTAATATTAGTTTTCGCTCAACATTAAAATCCTGTTTTTCTAACCACTCTATAGATTGTGCCGGAACCATAAATCTTTCTACGTTCCAAGTATTAATATCTATTTTGAAAAGAGATGCAGCTTCCGGAGTAGGATTATCTGAACCGCCCCAATATATATTGGTTGTACCCCAAAATTCATTACTATCGGCCGACCAACCCAATAACGTAGGATCAAGTATATACGTTTCGGTCGCTGGAATTTGTTTTATAGGATCTAGCAATTCTTTTGGGGCAAGATCATATATTTCAAACTCCTTTTTGTCTCCTGTTATCAAATTAACAAAAAATAAATTAAATTCCTCTATAACGTAAGGTCCATCTCCAGCCTCTTGAAACCTATACCAAATGGGGATGTCTTTCCTTGTTACAATAACGGAATATTTGCCATTTGGAGCCTCTTCCTTCTTAAATCTTATATCTTCTTTGAGACTTTGATTTTCAACTTGCTTTCGTAATTTATCTGCCTGTTTTGCAATAGTATCAGATTTATTTAAAAAATAATCGTTGTTTAAGGATTCTTCTTTTATCATAAAAACTCCGCCCCAAACTATAATTATGGCGGCGATAGCGCCCGTTAAGGCTATAAGTTTATTTGTTTTAGTAAGCTTAAATTTCATCACAATTTTATTCTATCACAAATAAGCTTGCTTCTTTTCTCTTAAAAAAGATGCGCGTGTTGGTTTAAGCGCATCCGAGGAAATGCGCTGTTGTCTCCCTCCACTCCTCTTTCTTTTGGGTTGCAAGAAATGTCTTTGAGCGGTTTTTGAGGCTGTTTTGGCATGGTTCCAGCTCTAATTTTACAAAATTAGGGCTGGACAAAACAGCCGAAACCTCGGAGTCCCGCGCTGGCGGGACGAGAATGAGCGAAAAGATATTACTTGCAACCCTACCCAATACTCCCTTCCATTTGCATCTCAATCAATCTATTTAACTCACTCGCATATTCCATGGGCAATTCCTTAACAATAGGCTCAATAAATCCATTAATTATCAGCGAAGTCGCCTGCGCCTCATTCAAACCACGCGAGCGAAGATAAAAAAGTTGTTCATCTCCCAATTTTGCAACACTTGCTTCATGGGCAAGAATTGAATCGCTCTCATCAGTCTGTGTTGTCGGATATGTATCAGAACGCGATTGTTCATCGAGTAATAAAGCATCGCACCTTACAAAAGACTTTGCTCTCTTGGCGTTTTTTGTCACTTTAACTAGGCCTCTGTAACTTGTGCGTCCTCCGCCAAAACTTATAGATTTTGAAATAATAGAAGAAGATGTATCGGGCGCCAAATGGATCATCTTCCCGCCGGCATCCTGATGTTGTCCTTTACCCGCAACCGCAAGCGATAAAACCTCGCCTTTTGCGCCTCTGCCCCGTAAAAACACGGATGGATATTTCATCGTAATCTTGCTTCCCAAATTGCCGTCAATCCATTCCATTATGCCGTCTTCTTCAACAAAAGCCCGCTTGGTCACAAGATTATAAACATTGTTTGACCAATTTTGAATGGTTGTATAGCGCACACGCGCTTCTTTTTGAACAAATATTTCAACAACTGCCGCATGTAAAGAATCGCTACTATATGTGGGCGCAGTGCATCCTTCAACGTAATGTACGGAACTCCCAGGCTCGGCAATTATTAACGTCCTTTCAAATTGACCCATACGGGCAGCGTTAATTCGAAAATATGCCTGAAGAGGCAGTTCAACTTTTTTCCCGGCGGGAATATAAACAAAAGAACCTCCGGACCAAAATGCGGAATTTAAAGCGGCAAATTTATTATCTGCGGCAGGTATTGCTGTACCAAAATATTTTTTAACGATATCGGGGTATTTTTTAACTGCGGTATCTGTGTCACAAAACAATACTCCCTGCTTAGCCAACTTATCTTGAACAGAACTATAAACTACTTCTGATTCGTATTGGGCTGAAACGCCGGCCAAAAATTTTCTTTCTGCCTCGGGTATTCCTAAACGGTCAAAGGTTTTTTTGACTTCCGGCGCAACATCCGCCCAGGTTTTACCTTGTTTATCCTGAGAACGAACAAAAGAATGAATATTGGAAAAATCTATTTGTGCTAAATTTGCTCCCCAAACAGGCATGATCTTTTGTTCAAATATGTCAAAAGAACGCAGACGAAAATCTCTCATCCATTCCGGCTCTGACTTCATTTCAGATAATTCCTCTACCGCTGTTCTGGTTAAGCCCATACCGGATTTATATACATAATTCTCAGGCATTTTAAAACCAAATCGGTAGGCTCTATTAACTTTCATCTTTTGTTTTGACATAAATTGCGCTCTTTACTAAAATCTATATTCAAATAACCAATCACCAAGATACAGACAAAACCTAAATGACAAAATCCAAAGGACTAAAGTTCAAAAACCCTCTCTCTGTTTGGATTTTAAGCATTGAATTGACATTTGAGCTTTGGAATTTGAACTTTTGATTATTGTAATTTGTCTGGTTATTGTGCCGAAGGCATCCTTTCAGGATTTCTTGTTCCTTGTATCTTTAAAAACACGAATGTTCTTAAAACCTTCTTTATCTATTTTTGTTAATAATTCGTTTCCTCCGCCGCTTATTATTTTGCCTGCTTTTAAAACATAGACTTTATTTGGCGCAAGATATTTAAGAAGTCGGGTCGTGTGAGTTATTAAAATAAAAGCTGTT
>Ga0209518_1000076_pt1 | contig 136838 bp, 202 predicted proteins | sample RifGroB1_FD_183993 | JGI IMG/M metagenome (GOLD analysis project Ga0209518, IMG submission 183993) | Groundwater microbial communities from Rifle, Colorado, USA - Groundwater B1 (SPAdes) (version 2) | ecosystem: Environmental > Aquatic > Deep subsurface > Groundwater | place: Rifle, Colorado...
CACCTTTCTTTAGCCTTATCAATATAAAACTTGACAGAGGCAACGCACTCCTTCATTAGCTCTGCCATCTCAGCGGGAGAGTTTATTTCGCGCATGGTATTATTTATTATTATTTATTAAAAAGGCGGGAGGATTGCTCCCCCCGCCAGTTGCTATGAACGATACTTATCCCGCAACCACTGAACAAGATGTAACAGGAGCAGCAGCCGTAGTAACTACTCCATCCAAAGCCCTAAGATACTCCAATCCCCTGGCAGTAATCTGTCGGCCCACAGTTTCAATGCTCATAAGATTATGGCGCATCAAGTAAAGCTCCACATCCTTCTGGAGGCTTTCGCGGCTCATACCAGTTTTAGCAGACAAACAGGTAAGAGAAGTTCCATCACCATTCATCGCCAAATGGCGAAGCACACCCAGCTCAATAGGATTAAGTCCCAGAGGCAAAATGTTCAGAATAGCCTTAAGGTCATTCCATCCTTTCAATCCCATGACCTTATAGCCTTTCAAGTAAGTGTTAATCTTACCCGCCATCTTCTGAGCGGCCCGTGCATTTCCGCGCAAGACAGTAGAAACATCCACAAGAACATCATCCTGAAACTCTACTTCGGGAGCACCCTTTTGGACAATCTTGGCAAGATGTTCAAACGTATACTCTTGAAGGTCAAGACGTTCAAGCCGGTCAACGAGCGCGTGAAACACCTTTTGAACCTCAGACGTTGCAAAGATAAAAGTCTGACGACGAAAATCAAAGTCACAGACATATTCATCCATGGCGAAAGTCGTGCGGTTCTCTGGATTAGGGTTAAGGATAGTCAGTAGAGCCATCGCGACGGGGTGAGGAATCTCGCTCGCCTCATCAAACAAGAGCGTTACATCCTTATCCTGAACATAAGGAATAATCAAGCCATTGATAAATTGCTTGACATTCTTAAGAGTCGAACAATTGATTTCGACAAAGGTCTTCTTGCGTGGCTTGTTAGTGGTAGGATTGATTTCGACCATACCATTCTCATCAAACTTAATGAGTCCTTTGGCAAACTCTCGCGCAAGGGTAGTTTTGCCCTGTCCTTTGGGCGCGACAATCATCATATTCGGCGCAATGCGCGTTTTCTGATAAGAGTCAAGGTAGAAGTTGAGTTCTCGTTTGGCCGCTTCTTGGCCAACAATGTTGGCGAACAGCGGGTCAGCAGGCAATGGGATTGTAATATCGTTCATGTGAATACTCTAATTGAAAATTGGCTTGCTGTCAAGCCCCGCATTAAAAAGAAATAAAAAAAAGGACCGGAGGTTCTCTCCGGTCCCTATGTTAGGCCATCTCCCTTACAGGATACTTAAAGGAACCAGCTTCGTTAGCGAAATAGTCTGGGTCTTCATAAAGGCGTGTAGCATCGGCCATCACCTTAGACTCAAACCACTTAAACGCTTCACTATCTTGGTCAACATCATTGGCAATGATGTCTCTCGTATCATCGGGAAGGTCGGCCCACACCCGACGTATTACCTTTTGGTGAATACGCCAGAAGTGTTCGGTTTTTCCGTTCTTCATCAATAATGGTTATTGATTGTTGTGGTTGGTTAATAACCCTAACTAGCATCAAGGTCAGTCACCGTAGCTGCAACAGCAGTAGCGGGGGTCTTACCTTGAATCGACTCGTAGCTTGCAGCGGCGGTCGTTGCAGTCAGGCCAGCGAAACCTACAGCTTCAGCCCACTTGCGGGACACCAAAACAGGCGTGGTGCCATCTGCAAATTTGCTGGTTAGCTCGGCCAATGGGACGCGTACGAAACTGAATGAACCCTTGGTGCGTCCACTACCCTTACGGCTCACCTTGTTAGTTGAATTGCTCATGATGTTATATTAGAGGTTGTTTGTGCGGAGGTCAATCTTTTTTTCGATTTTTCGAAATTAATTCAGGTTCCACACACAACGGGAAGAAACAAAAACTTTTTTATCGGCAGCTTTCTTATCAAGATTGTTAAAATTGCCAAGTCCTAATTTATGCGCTTGTGATAAAATAACGTTTTTGTCCAACAAAGATAAAAAGGTATCAGCTTCTCCGGTCGTCATAGTAAAAACGACTTTAACAGTTGTGTCTTTTTGTTTAATAATATCAGTTTTCATATTAGTTATTAATTAGGGGTATTGCTTGGTTCAAAGTTCGGCCAAGACAATCATGGGCACCACTATGGAGAAATTCGATTTCTTTTTCGGTCATCTCCACCCTTAGATTTTCTGGAACCTCAGATTCTAATCCAGGAGGATTGGTCACGTAATACTTTAGCTTTTCCTTAATACTCTCTCGCGAGAGAGAGCCCATATATAGCCATAACAAATAAGCTTCTCGCAGAGTTAAGGTTACTGTAATGTTTTCCACGGTCGTTATGGTAACAGTTTTAATATTTGGTGTCGAATTCATATTATTATCCTAGCTGGGATTTGCGGGCCTGTCAATATCTTTGGGCTGTTCTTTTTTATCTTTTTTAATTGGCTTAAAGTCTTGCGCCTCAGCCAAAGCTACTACATCCTTAATGAAGACCTCAACCATCCTATCCATAATGGTAACGTCGGACTGAACCAATAGCACTCGCTCTTTAATATTCTGTGGGAGTTTAGAAAAGAGTAATTCGTGTGCTTGTCTGTAACGCTCGGCCCAAGCTTCAGCCTCTTCAGCCTCTTTATTTGGCTCAGTATTATTTGGAACTTTTTCGTTTGACGGGGGATTATTTTGGCTCATATTTGCAAAAAAGTGTGCCATTTTTGGACACTCTTATTTATTATTTAAAAGCTGAAAAACCAATTTGATAAACTTTTCATAGGGGGTAATACAACTAAATTCGTCAAAATGAGCGAAAATCATTTTAAATAACTTTAAATAACTTTAAAAAGTTTTAAATAACGTTATTTCATTTCGACTGTCCCATTTTGTCACACTTCGTTTTTGGAGCCCATTATTTGTCTCACGGCAGCTCCACCCAGTCATAATTGTTATCATAAAAAGTATCTCCAACAAAAAAACTTTGATACTCTTCTGACCAATTTGCCAGCTTATAAAACCACCGATAATTAACAAAAATTCTCAAAAGATATTTTCCGCTCTCGTTATTTGGTCTACTCTGCGGCATTTTTTGCCAAACAAAAACAGAAACGTTTTCGCTGTTGGCTGGAGGTTGATTTTCGCTTGATTTCATTTTTATTCTATTGTTTACGCCTGTCACGTATCCAGACCTAACAACTTAATACTCAACGACTTATCTCTCTTACTACTCTTCTACTTTAACGGAAAGTTGCTGCGGTGTCAAGAGTTTGTTTTGGTTGATTTTTTTATTTTTTTGGTTGAAAAAAGTAACAGCAATTACATACAAATATCAACATGAGCAGTAGTATAATTATTTTTGGCATGGGGGAAGATTAGCCATAGAACAGTAAGTAGAACAAGGAGAGGATTCTTTTTTTAAAATGATTTTGTGTTATTATTTAAAATAATAAATAAATCGACCTCGCCCCACCAAAAAAACACCAACAACATTAACCCTCTTATACTATCTACTATATCTATATCTATCTTACTTATCCTTTCTTTTGTTGGCTAACTGCTTATTATCAAGCACTTACACAAACTCTTTAAATTATTCTTTATTTATTATCACGTCTATTTTTACCCTATATTTCACCCTATAAAAGGTCGAATTTGGTATTACTATAAGAATCAACACTTTACACCCGCAAACAAACAACACTTAACCTTTAAGACGGCGAGAAAAGAGCTTATTATATCTCTCAAGGAACCAATTCTTAATTCTTCCGTCTTCTATGTCTATAAGTTCCTCACAAACAAACCCATAAAAATCAAAATAACCAGCATATATTTTCTGTATTCCAGATACCCCTACAAAAAAGAATATTAATAAACACAAAGGAAACATAATAAAAAAACCAAAAGTCATTCCTATCATAGCTATAAACAGCACCACCCTTAAAACAAAATTAACTATAAGATTTAATAGCGTCTTCATATTATTTAATAATTTAATTCTCTAAGCGGAATCAACCATTCGCAAAAACAAGAATCCACATTTCGAAGCAAATAGGAACTTCTACGACCCTCATTATCTTCAGCATAACAATCTCCATACTTATCCTTGGGGCATTCTTGTAAATTGAAAGCTGAACACTCAAGAATAGCAACGCGAGAACCATAACCTTGATAACAGTTGTAAATCTTCGCGGCCTTTACAGCTTGTTCCAAAGAAGCAAAAACAAACAAACATTTTAAAGATGGCAACGGAAAAGTATGAGCATCAATTTTATATTGAACTATTAATTCTTCTTTAAAAAGTTTCTCTTGTCCATCAAGATTATAAAAGTTTGTCTCTCTTAAAAAATGGTCGGTTGTATTCGCACTCCACATGTTACCAAAGCGGTCAACGACTACGACTTTAAAAGCGGGGGAAAGGATATTCATATTTTTTATTACTTGTTCTCTGGCAATTTCCACCCACAAACCAACTTAAAGTATTCCGCTTCTGCGGAGGCTTTCATTTCCGCCCTTTTATTTTGAATCTCCCGATAACCATCTTGAGCAAATAAAATGTTTATTTTATTAAATAACACAAGCTGAAACGCTCCAATACCCTCAATCAAAAGAGACACATACCAATAATCTTCATAATCAGAAATTAAAGCTTGATTTGTTAAATGCGGGGTTAGGGCAGAAATAAACATCACCCTATTTAAATCAATACTCTCTCCAAGAGCGGTTTTAAAAATATTCATAATTTAAAATAATTTAAAATGTTCTAAGAATCGCGGCAATCTCAGACGGGTTAATATAGCGGGGCGACAATCCTCGACCGCCACCAGTAAAAGACCAAGAGGTAAGATTCCCAGTAGTAGAATCGAACTTCCAAGAAAACTCATCGCACTTAAACGATATTTCTTTACCAGACTTAAGGATAATGGTAATCTTGGTTCTTTTCTTCCAGAAAGTAGAGAGGTTCATATTATTAAATTTTAAATGTCACCCACAAAAAACTATCTTTAGCAGTTCCAGACGCGGCACCACCAACAAAAGAGTGAAAATGATTTCCGCTATCTGTTATGATGGCGTCGGGCAATTTGTCTTTAATGAATTTGACTAACGCATCAGCCGAAGATGTGAAGCCATAAAAATAACTTCTATGATAACGGAATTGACCTTTATATTTTTTAATATGTCTATCGGATATTCCTAATTTCTTAGATAATTCTTGGGTAGTCATAAATTTTATATTATTTTCCAGTTAAAAGCCATTCAACCAATTCTGCTGAAGTATTGAATTGATAAACCTTGTACCCATAACTAAGTAAACATTTAACCGTTTCATATAAACTTTCTCCATTTACGCATCTTGTCCCCGACCAACCATTTCCTATGGTTAAGGACGCCAAACACATAGCCATAAAATTGCCTCTACGAAAATGTTCCCTGGTAATAAAACCGCGGCTCTCAATTGTAGACGGTTTATTAGAATAAACACTTGTTCCCTCTTCTATTCCATAGTAAAAGTCTTCATTTACTAAATCAGCGGTGATAATGGAAGGGTTATTAAATAATACGATTTGAGTTTTCATATTTTTATGTTACAGCGGATTTTTGGTTTTGTCAAGGGTGCTAAGGTGGAAACAACGGCAGAACGGGCAGCGATACCAACGATATGTCTTTTTATATTTAAATTCTAAAATACCAGCCCAACAAGCGGCTTGAATCTCAGACTTAAACAGGCGTTTACTATCGCAAGTTTTTTGTTTGTCCATTAATCATTAAAAGGTTTAATGGGGACTAGAAGATTAGACGAAACAATACACGAAAAATTATTCGTCGGCATCTGAACTAAAATAGTTACAAGTTTTCCTCTGACTTTGGTTACGACGGCATTAGTGTAAAACGTTGAGTGTTTAATGGCGACCGAAGAGGAAATAGGAAAAATATCCGTTGTTCTGCTCGTTATACCTGAACAATATACAAAATAAAAAATAATCACCGACAATAAAATAGTAATCACAAACATCCAAAAACTAGGGTCAGTTTCCCCTTTAATATTCTTTAGATAATTTTTACGGTGGATTTTCATATTATAGTTCTTCGAAATTATCGTCGCTTACCCACGTCATAAGCTCTATAAAAGAATCAAATTCGAAAACATGCCAACCCCTCGCAAGAGAGTTTTGGATGACTCCTTTAACCGTATCGGAATCGGAAGCACACCAAGTATTTCCATCGGTCATGAGTTTCGGGCAGATAACGGTGGCGTTTTCAGGATATTTAATAATAAAACCCCTCTTAGGAGAGCTGGGCCTTTTAATTTCTACACCGAAATACTTCTTTTCAGGAGCATATTCAGGAGCAAGAACATCAGCAAGTGATATAACGGTTTGTTTAGGAATTTGGTGGACAATTTGTTTCATATTAGTAGGAAGCTACAGTTCGCTCCGCTGTAGCACCGGAACTTTCATTACAATTTTATTATACCCCAGGCCCACACCTGCAATTTTCGGGTTCTATGCATTAATACGCCCTAGTCGGCCCGTGGTTTGTTTGCGAGACACTGTTTACTTTTTTTTCTCCAGTCTTTCGACCGCACCTAAGATTACACAACGTTTTCCCTCTTGTCAAGAGCGAACCTTTTGACCTTTTTATTAATTTTTAAGTGAGACTTCTCCTTCGAAAAGCTTCCAATTTCCATCTTCAAAAAGAAAATTAGACGAAGAATAACCTATTGAAATAAAATCATTACGATAATTTGATAGAATTTTATCTTTAGGAATAAAAAGAACCGTTCCTTCGCTACTAGTTCTAGCCAAAACAACAACCCCATCCCAGTCTTCTTGATTTGTGTTAGATGTTCTGACTAATAGACATGGGTATTCAAAAAGTTTTACAGATTTTTGATTAGTGGTTATAGTCGATTTCATATTTTTAATTAATTATTAAGCCAAATCTCTCCATCGAAAGTCTCCCAATTCTTTTCTTCAAAAAAATAACTATTTGAATGATAACCAATATTAATCTCTTTATCATGGGCTGATATTGGATGCTGATTAGTAGGAATAAAAACAATGGTTCCTGATAAAGCACTTGTGGCGAGAACGACAACCCTATTCCAATCCGAACACCCTACTGTATTTTTTCTAACTAACAACATTGGATATTTAGTTTCTTTTTCTTTAAGTATTGATTGCATATTTTTATTTAATTAGACAACTCAACCTTCCCATTAAACTTTGCCCAATATGGCTGTTGGAAATTTTGTAAATTATCCCTATATAATACTTTCCCCTCTACAAAAAGACCGTTGCCTTGGAGCACAATCTGTATTTCTGGAGAAGCATCTAATATAATAAAGTCTTTCCAAAGTTTACTTCCGATTTTTGTTCCATGTGGCCCATCAACTATTCCCAAATGAATAAACAATGTTGGATATTGCATTAGTGGGGGTTCTTCTGGGCCTTGTGGTGTTGTTATTTCAGCATTCATATTTTTTTATTATTTATGGATTTTGACTTCTCAGATTACTTTCGAGTAACCCTTTATACATCTTCGCGGTCTTACCAGAGATAGCTTTCCTAACTTCCTTACTATCAACAATTTCCCCCGCTCCCTCGCGAAGCACATCTTCGACCATAGCCTTAAGGATTTCTCCCATCTTAGTCATATCATGATTTGGAAAACCCTGAAGGATATGCTCAAGCCGATTTGACGTAACCCATTCATTACCAACGGCTTCGGCATCGGCCAAGACCTGAAGCTTTGCCGGGTCAGTAACCTCTCGCGGGGTCGCTGTCTCTCGGAACTTTTCAGTCTTATGCTTAACGATAACCCTATTACCATTATTAAGAGTAAATTCTTTCAATGGAAGAATCACAACACCTTCACGGGGGCGAGGATTATTAATAGAACCATCAGGATTAGCCGAACTTACCTTATTTCGTATTGCCTGAACCGACGGGGCATCTCTCTGGGCGTCTAAGTCCTTAAGTTCAGTAGTAGTCCTAACATAATGAACAAACTCAAAACACAAATCAGAACAAACCTTAGCCGCATCAGGCACAGAAAGCCAGCAATCACCAATTTTAACAGCAAAGGCAATAAACTTCAACTCTTTACCGTAAGTATCGCTCATTCCTTGCTGGCTACCTCCATAAGCCTCTCCATAGACAACGCACGGCCTATCAACGGGCAAGCTCATAGCCTTAAACTGGGTCAGTAAAGCCTCTTGGTCAAATAGCGCCACAAATCGGGCGTGAGGCTCGCCACCAGAGGAAAACTGAATAGTATTATCGGCAGGATTAAATACAATTCGTGTATTTGTACCATGAATTTTCTCTAAACAGAAACACTCCTTGAAAAGAAGAATCTCCTGAGACTTATACAAATTATCAATATGGGGCATATAACTCATAATATTATTAATTTTTAATGTTTCTTATCTTAGCTCATATTTTGGGAACTGTCAAGAATCAATTCCCCTCTAACATTTTCTGAATAAAAAAAGCATCACCAGGTAGAGCTTTAAGCCCAAGAGACAAACTTTCTCCATACACCGTAACTTCTCCGTTTTTCTCATAAAAAAACCCCGCGCTTGTTGCTTTTAAATGGCTAAGAATTTCTGTATGTTTAAAATAGCTCCCAAAAACAACGGGCATCCACCCATCAAACATAACATATTTAAGATTCATAGCTATTATTCCTTACTCACCCACAACTGACCTAATCCCAGCGGTCCATTGTTTTCGGCCCACAAATTAATATGAGAGCCATCCGTAAAATTAACTACCCAGCAATTAATCGCCCCATGAGTAATACTCTTAATGGTTTTTCCATGAGTCCAAGTGGTATCTTTGGTTTGGCGATAATTTGGAAAGTCTTTGGGGAAAATTCCTTTAATAATGTTACTTTTTTTCATAATTTTTTGGGACTCTTAACCAATGAGTAATATTATCGACATTTTTAAGATAAACCGCTGGGTCAAATCGTAATTCCCATTCCTTAGAAACAAAATCATAATTGCCGAATCCATATCTACACCAACCCCTCACTTTTACCAATGTCAGTGAGGAATCATTACCGACAATGGGTGGCGTTTTAACCGACATCCAGCGGAGACTTGTTTTTTTATTCATATTAAATCCTAGTAGGGGGAAGACCCTCTTCTTGAATCTCTGCTTTTGGCCAAGAAGACTCGTTAACCTTATATGTATTACGAGAACCTTTACGATTAAACCAAAACGTTCCAGCGCAGGCTTGATACATCCAACCTTTGGGAAGGGCAGCAGTAATTTTATTTAGCAATCCCCATTTATCCCAATCTTTTCGTTGAGAGAAAATTTTTGTTTCTTCTCCCGCGCAAAAAGAACGAGAGATAACCCTTTCATCGGCTTCTGCTCGGCGAACGTAATATTCTCCAACGGCAATAGTTAGAGCGTTCGGAAGTTTGCAGGTTTTCATATATGGAGTCTATTCTTTGGTTAGAGACTTGTCAACCCAAATTTTATGTTATTTTAAATCACAGAAAGTAGGGCTCTAGCTGGAAAAACAGTTGTAATCATCAATAAAAAGGAACTATCGTTTATAGCCGCAACATCCAACCATGGTCGAATTAAATAATGATTCATTGGTGGAACTTTTCCCTGTAATACTAAAGCTGTAACTATATCAATAAGTTCCATTTTATCTTTTTTAGTTAGACCCTCGAATATTAAAGTATTTGGATTGATATACATAATTAATTATTTTTAAAACCAATTAAGTCCTTTTCCTTGACCTAAATATACATCAAAAATTGGGTCCAACATTTTTTGAATATTAATATTCCAATGAACAAAGTTCCCATGAACATCATTTACAATCGTTGTGTCTAATTCCCCCAGGTTTTTCCATGTCCCTTCGGGGGTCCAATATTCTAAGTCAAGCCAATAAACCCAAAACCCTTCTGACCTGTCTTTTCTCCATTTTAGTCTAAAAGGAATACCTCTGTGCCAATATCGACCTTTTATTGGGATATCTCCAATTAAATTCTGCCACGGAAAATAAGAACCAGAAATATTGGGATATTCAGGTGGAAGAAAGGTGTATAGTTTATTCATTTTAATTATTTTTTAATCCCATTGACCGTAACTCATGGCTAGAAAGTTGTCGCTTTTGAATCTTCATGCAAGACAAAACAATATTTCTCTTCGATAACCATTTTTTTTCTTTGTCGGGATTAAGGCTTTCTTCTGGGCCTAAAGGCTTCATACAATATGTAATTGGTTTAGTATTATAATCAATAGGGATTTTCCAAAAATAAGGATTTAATTTCTTTTTATAAATAGAATATTTTAATTCATAATTGGGATTTACCAAAGCCTTAAATTCATACCAAATACCATTAACTTTCTCAAGATGATGATAGTCTCCCAATAGAATAAATGTCTTCTCTTTTTTAACACGAGCAGCTTTTACTTTTGGACTGAGACAAATCAGTTTCGAGATTGGATGAACATAAAGAGTATCACAAAAAGTAGGGAGAAAATACTCTCTTCCATGACCAATAACGCGAAATTTACCATTCTCAATAACAATATTCGTTTCAACGTGCCGGGTATAATACTCTAAGGTCTTATATTTGCGCGGCACCCAAGAAAGAAAATGAAAATCAGAATAAACTTGGTCAGACAATCTTCCGACTTGCGCCCGAAACCATTTGTCTAACCGCTTCCAGGGATAATCGCTATGATAATCCCAATCCGATACTTCCTTCATTTTGCTTCGGGTGGGCAGCGTTTCGAGTTGTTCAATATCCAAGTTCATGATTTAAAACTACGACGAAATTGGCAGAGAGTCAACCACTAATCCAAATCCCAATCAACAAAAGGTTTTCCAAATTCTATTTCTTTAACTAATAAAGCGTAACATTCTCCACATCCACCGTAATAAAAATCTTTAAAAAGAAAAGGATGATATTTTTCATCTTCTAAAAGTCTATCAATATTATAATAGAATTCTCCTAATTTATCAGGATAAGTGGTGGCTGGAACCGCGAAGGTTTTTTCACAGAAACTTTTTGCTTCTTCTAAGGAAGGAAAAATTAATAATGGAATTTTAAGTTCATTACATCCCAGGCCAATAACGGCAGCAATTTTTTTCATAAAATATTTTAAAAAAAGCGGGAGTATTGCTACTCCCGCCCTTACTATTCCCCACTTCCGATTAGGAGCAGAAACGTCCCAACGCATCGCGTTTGAGTTGCTGCTTTACCTTGGCGACCTTATCGAAATTCGAATCGCGAACATCTTCCAACTTACGATTTTCCTCGGCAATGACCTCATACTCGCAAGCACGACATTTCTTGTGGCTTTCGTCAAACGGCACAGAAACCACATTTTTAGGATTGACCTTAACAACCATCAAATGCCCATTTGAAGACTTAAAACCATTAGCATATTCCCAAGAGCCAACATGCAGTCCTCGGGAACATCCTTGATTAGGATTATCATTAACATCACTACGCTCAACAATGATAACCTCTCCAACCCCGTTGAAGATTCGTCCTCCTTCCACTTTACCCTTGAGAACTTTAATATCTCCAGAAGTGATAGAAAAATAATCCTCAGCTACCCCCTTATAGGCCAGGAAACATCCATCATCCGTAATAGGCATGTTTTGGTGTTCGAGGAATGCATAAAGTTCATTTCGGGAGCGTTCACTTGGATTAGCGTAAAGGTTATCCGCAAACTTTAGAAGGCGTTGATAGCTAAGACCTTCTCGCATGAAGAAAAGAATCCGGTCCATAAGATAGCCATGAACCTCTTGGCCGTCTCGGAGAACTTTTCCATTCTTAACAAGAAAGCGACCATTAAATTTCTTATTAATCGCCTGAGCGACATCAATGAGTTCAATCACGGCCGCGAAATTTCCAGCTTTGTAAGCGCGAAGAACTTGCTTCCAATTTGGGTGAGAAGATTCAACGATTTTCGTATGAATTGAATTGTCCATCCACACAACGACCAAAGTTCGGCCGGTGAAGTTATGGCTTAGAATTACAGGGTGTTTTTTGTCCATATTTATATATTCTCAAAAATTTGTCAGATAGTCAAGAAAAAATTTCTCAATAAGCCGGAATTTTTATCTTTTTTTAATTTATTAAATAATAACCGTATCCTCTTCCTTAGCTATACAGATTTCGGCATCCTTGAATCTAACATACTTCTTTAGTTCCTCTTGCCATTCAGAAGAAACAAGATATATTCCTCCATAATGAGAGGCGACCAAGTGCAACAAAGAATACTTCTTAACAACATCAGAGACTAAAGACGAAATATCAAAAGTCGGAGCCATTGTCTTAAGCAAATTCTTGTCAAGAAACTCGATAATAACCAATAGATGGTCCAATGTTTTTGATTTCATCGAATCTTGCAATCGCAAAGCCTTATCCCTCAACTCTTTCGCGTCTTTAGGAATATTATCCCCCATACAAACAAAGAACTGAATAAGATGGTCTATGGCCGAATAATTCCCTTTACATTCTTTGTAGTGTTTCTGGTTAATTAGATTTTGCAGAGCATCAGGATTATTCGAACAATATTCAGTAATCGCATTAAAGAAAAACGTGCTAAAAGACTTCATCTTAGTATTGTTTTGAACCTGACTAGCATTTTTAAGTCCAATAATCTCTGGGACAGGAATATTTAAATTAGAAAGCATTCTAATATATTCTTCCAAATGATATGGATGAGTCCAACCGCTACCGCTGATAGTATTATTGAAATCAAATCCACTAATGGCAACATATACCCCTTCTTCCGTAGTCGGGTCAATATCCTTAATTTTCCAAAAATCAGACCGCTTAGAAGAATGCCTTGACAGACCCTTGCCGTCCCAATAAAAGACCTTCTTAAAATGCTTTTTATTAACGATAACCGGAGTAGGATTTCCAGAGTCGTCTGTTTTAAAATATTTTGACAACGGTTCTTTCTCTAGCGTCGAAAGCTTAATCATCGGACAATCCAAACCAGTGTCCGCAAGAAACTTTTTCTTATCTTCGTCATTACCAAAGTTAAGAACATAAACCTTTCCGTATTTTCCATCGTGCAAAAACCTAATAACTCGTTGAGCAATACCATTACAAATATGAGTATCATTCTCCACAACAAGATTTTGCTCGCTAGCCTTAATTTCTGAAGTGCTAGAGACATCCATCTTATTGTAACCGACTCGATAAGAACGACAAGCTACTTGCGATTCGCTTAGGCTTCTCCAGGAAAAGGTATCAGAGTTAATTTTCTTTCCTTGAAACGATACCAAACTACCAAAAAGAAAACGTAGGGAATAAAAATTACCACCGTAATCAAAGACATTCCTCCAAAGCTTGCGAGCCTCCCATAGGGTTTTAATTCCCGCAAACATATTAGAAATATCGCCTGTAAGAGCGGCATGAATAGCATTTAACTTTTCATTAATGACCTTCTTGGTTCTTGGGGTATATTGTAAGCCTTCTCGATTAGCAGCAAATTCAATGTCGCCAATATTAAATTTAATAACCAAACCCCAATCCAAAATTTGGCGAGCGACATCAGTAATTTCCCCCTGAGCGAAAACGTTCTTATCAATCTTATAGGGAATATTGCCCATAACAGCAATAGATGGGCGTTGCTTGGCAAAAAACTTCCAATCCTCGCCAAAAAACATCGGTTTCTCTTTGCGAATAATAGTAATTTGATTGGTGACTTCTTCTACAACGCTAACAACGTTAGGAATAGAATCAGAATAAGCTAAAAAGTTAACAGCTTTTTCGATAAACTTATGAATATCTTGACCCTTAATAGGAACAACAATCTCAATACCATTTGGTTCCTCGGTCGGAACCTGGGCCATTAAAGCAATCTTTCCACGATTACTTGTGTCAAGATAAGCATTCCAAGAGAAAAGCGTTCCATCTTTAAAGGAATTAATGATAAAAGAATCATTATAGGCAAACGCGCTCTTACATCCAATACCAAGCATTCCCGTTTCGTCTTGAGTATTCCTCTTGGTAGATTCCCCATAAGAGACATAAACATCCTTGATTTCTTCCTCGGTCAAGCCGGGACCGAAATCTCGGATTTTAAGAAAACAATCAAGAACAGATGGAAGACTAATCCTAACGGGGGCAGTTTGACCAATCCTCTTATGAGCATCAACCGCGTTAGTATAATACTCTCGGATAACTGCCAAAATAGGGTCGGAATATAATTGGTTGCGAACAATATGAAACAAAACATGAAGATTCTTCAGCGAGGCCGAAAAATCATATTCAGTTGTGATGCCAGACTGTTCGTTGATAAGGTTTTGGGAAACGGGAATCATAGTCCATTGACAATATACGGAAGTTGATACTCTGTCAAGAGGCTAAAGAGCGGAGAGTTTTTTAATTATATTTCGAGAGCGAGTGATATACCATTTAATTTGTCTCCTTCTATTGACAAGACCCTTCCTAATTTTTGGGAAAAGAAGCATCCCAGATGAAGATAAATTAAACATCTCATTAAAATTTCTTAAATAATCTTGACAAGTATGAAGCCGTTCGGTTTGATAGACAATATTTGATTGAATTTCTTTTCGAGTCATAATCATTCCTTAGATGGGGGATTTTTCTTCTTTCGTTTATTTCGTGGTTTTTTATTAAAATTTTTTAATTCTTTAATGAAAGCGTCTTTGTGTTCTGGATTTTCTTGTAAGAATTCATCTGCTTCTTTATTCATAATGAAGAACATTTCCATTGAATCATTATAAAGACCGCAATTCCCTAAAATAATATGTCCAAAAAGCATAACGTTCTTATTCGGGTCGCCGTTTAATGGAAAAGCAAACATTATCGGAGCTAACGATGGTTTTTCTTCCCCATCGTCCATAGTTAGGGTAATATTATTATCAAGAGTCGGCTTTAACCCCTTAATATGTTCAACCACTTGGGACGCCGCCTCATAAAGCTGAATATCAATTGGAAATTGGGCGTTAAATTCGTCCATAGCGACGTTTGCCTGCCAATTCGGCGCTACGATTGTCCAAACAGGTAACTGGTCAGTAGTAGAATCAGTCATATTATTTAAAATTATAAGTTACAGTAAATTTAATATCATGTAAAACAAAAAGAGCCACCGCCCATGTTGGCACCGTTCCTTGATAACATAATATACCCATCACGGTATAAAATACTATCTTAAACAAATCAATTTTTAGGTGTTTCATTTTATTTACCCTCGATTAATTCAACTTCTTCTAAGATAATTGTTGCGGCGTCTATTTGTAGGTCGTTTATCCCTCGCATTAAAATGTGACACACAACTTCGTCATCAGAAAAAACACTTTCTAATTGTCCATCAGAATCTAGAATAATAGTTATATTTGTCATAATTATCTAAGAGTTCCATCGTGTCGTAAAGTATAAGTCTTAGAGGTAAGACATGGGCGAGAACGTTTAACTCTTCCAAAATAATCTTCATTATTAGAAATAGTATATTCTGACAAACCTTTACAGAGCTTTATTTTAATATTATTTGGTGGAGTTGATTTATATAGTTTTCTTAAGTAGTCTCTTCCTCCATCAACGGCGATTTCTCCACACCGACACTTACGATAATCGTGACGAGAACAAGAAAAAATAACATCGTGGCAAATTGGACATTGGAGCCCCGTAATATGAATTGGCATATCTATTCAATACGACGTTTTTGGCTGAGAGTCAATCCTCTTCTTCTTCCAACGCCTCAGTATCGGACTCGGAATCGGTCTGTGCAAGGTCATAAAGAGCCTCTAGTGAGGCAATGGCGTCCTCCTTAGCTCTATCCGCCTCTGTCTCTAGCGACTTGTCCAAGAATGGATAATGAAGGTTTCGAATTTTATCAATAAGTACTTCAACTTTTTTTTCTAATTGTTCAATAGTCATCATATTAAATAATAATTTATTTTACCGCTACTCCATGAGATTTTAATTTAAACGTTTGTTCTCTCATTCCACTCTTTACACCTTCTAATAGTCGGATATTAAAAATATCTAACAAAGAATTGGCAATACCCCTCGCCCGTTTATTTTGTATTTCAGACTGTAATATATCTAAAGTCTTAGGGTCGAACTTAACTAATATTTCTTTCATAACTGTATTTTCCATAACTTTTCTCTCATTTTAATAAATAAAGAAACTGCCTAAAAACGGCAGTTTCATTATTGAAACTTTTTACACTTATTTTTGGTTTTGTGAATCTCCAGGTATTACTCGATAATTGTCCCAAGACCTATCGGTAGAAGAAAACTCAATAATAATTCCCGCTTTAATACATTTTAATTGATGCTGACAAAGAGGCGGGATATCAACAACATCGCCATTTTTTAACAATACTTCTAAAATCTCAGCGTTTTCTGGATTAATATATCTCAAAAGAAATTCCCCTGAAAATTGATAGAATGTCTCCCACTTGACGCCGTGCGAGTGCATAGATGAAATAGCTCCATCTTTTTCATATACAAGTAGTTTGCCAGCATAACCAGTTGGGAAATTCTCGCCAGGGATAATAATCTTATTGATTATTTGGACTTCTTTACCCCATCCTTTAGGAACGTCGCAAGCTCGAAAAATCCGAATTTCGCCTCGCGCTCCAGTTTTTAATGTTTTGTTGTTCGCCATAGCTTTTATTTATTTCATTATTATTTATCCACCAAGTTGCTGCACCTTGAATTAAAGAAACCCATACAATATACCAAATAATTAAACTTATTCGTGGTTCGACTTTTATATAGTCTAATTTACTCCAATCCTTTATTTTATAGTTTTTGACAACTTCTTCATAAAGAAAATTCATAAAATTAGTAGACAAACCATATTGTAGAACATGAGACTGGATATTCCTCTTAACTATTTCGCTGTCGGTCCATCCGAAAACATGAGCCCATGATGGATAATGTAAGTTAGTTCCGCCTAATGAGATTACTAAATCATTTTTCTTTCCTCCCACGAATTTTGCTTGTTGATACTGTCCAAGCATAGAATCGTCAGAATCAAAGCCAATGATAATTAAATTAACATATTTTTTAGGACCAAGCTTCGCATTTAATACGTCCCATTTAAAACCATTGATATACTTCTTAGCAGTTCCCATAACCCTATCAGAAGCAAAATGGTTATTGTTATTTGGCCATTCGAATACCATTATATTTGTCGGAACTTTAATAAAAGAAAAAACGCTTGGGGCGGCTTTAATTTTATTACTCCAACGGACAATTTTAGTTACTGGTTCAATCCATTGGGTTTTCCTCCATGACGTAACATAATCGTTTGGGTCGCCATCAATCATCTTACTGTTATGTTCTGAGGTTCGTCGTCGCCCAGCAACAGGAGTTTCATCTTCGAATTTCCTTACGAATTCTTGATATTGAATTTGATTAATATTATATTGAGAGTCTATGTCTGAAAAAGAAACCCAATGTTCTGAATGCCAACGAGTTCTTGGAGCCCAATGGTCAAAAACACGTCTAGTATGATGAACGGTTCTACGCCCACCTTTCCCGTCAGATTCAGAAGTTGTATAATGTTCTGTTCGATAAATAGCTTCTTCGTAATATTCTCGCCATGCTGAATAATGAGTAGCATGAGTAATTTTGCCAGACCACGTTTCAATATCGGCGGTCATTCCTTTAATGGCATAAATATGAAATGTTCCAGCCATTAAAAAAGCCAAAATCGAAACCCCAAGCCACTCTTGCCACGCCACCCTTTTATTTTTTGCCCAAAAAATGCCCCCGACAAGCAGGGGCACACAAGCAATGATATAAAAAATCATCATATTGTTAGTAATTTACTTAAGGTTAACGTTGTCGTCTTTTCCTGTCTTGAACACTTCTTCTGTTCGTGTTGATGTAATTACTTGCGGGTCAATATGTTTGAATCCAAAAACACCCAAAATTAGACCACGGGGCTGAGTCACTAACATATTATTATACTCCGAAGCAATTCCCACAAGCTCCTTTTGTCGCATCGTCCAACTATCCCTTGAAGCCACAATGATATTCTGAGCTTTATCGTAAACTCCAAGGTCAAGATTCGGAGGGGCCGACTCCTGCAACCACAGCATCATCTTTCCAGCTTCCTTTGGCGTCCTAGCTTCCGCCCATGCAGTAAAGATTTCCTTAAATCCGTTTTTCTTGGAATCTGCAATTTGACACACTTGGGAAATCTTCTTCCACATGTTATCAAATTCACTAGAGTTATCCTTAACCTTCATTTCATACAGGTTTTTAAGAGACGCGGCTTGATTGTAAGTCGATAGAGTTCCTAAAGCAAGAACCAAGGATAGCGCCAACATTGAAACCCCAGACACAATAAGAATTGATAGTTTATTCATAGTTTTAATTAAAATTTACCGATAGGCATATATTCAATAATAAAAGACATATCGTTATCGTCGGTAACCACTTCACCCAAATAATAAGCAAATCCATTAACCCCACACAACATTTTTTCTGAATCTCCCTGAGTAACAAAATATAAACGAGTGTTATTAAAACGAACGACAGTTCCCAGGGGTAAAGAATCAAGAGTTTTTCGGTTCATATTATTTGGATTATTATTTAACCATTTTCACTAATTCCGCAATCGCCGCATATTCTGGATTGAAAAATCCAGTTATAATAGTATTAAAGTTTACTACTAATATCATAATAGATATAACCATTCCTAACATAGACGCTAAATATCCAATATAAAAATTCTCTTTTGTATCGCTACTTACATATCTCCCATCTTCCGCTAGATTTATTAAAATATTAATCTTTTTATTAAAATGTTTTAACAAAGAAAAACAAAAAATAAATAAAATCAAAGCTATAAACAAATATGTTGTTGCTTGAATAACTTGCTGCCAAATAAAAATCGGCCAAAAATGGTCAACCGCCACCCCCGCCTTATCAGCAAGAGAAGAAAAAATAGATGTAATATTCGTTCCGATTTTATCGGAGGTAGATTGAAGAATCTGAAGTGTGTTTGTGTCCATAAAATTATGTTAAGCTGGGTTTGGAGCGGAGTCAATAGGATTTTGCGGTGTTTCTGGTTGCATTTCTACAATAACCTCAACATCATTCACCAATTTATGAATAAGAGTAAGAGCATTATTTGCCCAATCCAATTCTTCTACTTGGTGAGATAGTGGAACGTTTAATAAAGTTTTACTATCGAGCCAATGGGTAAATGTCTGAAACCAAGGTGTTTGTATGGGATTAACAGATAAATCATGTCCCTGATTACATATTTGGGTCAGCATCGCCATTACTTGTCCCCGGTGAGCCTCATTATTTTGGAACATTACAGAAAATCTCATATTATTGATTCAAAAAAAGCCTGCCCGTATAATTTTCGACTAGTCGAAACAGACCCTTTATTTTTTTGTTGTGGTTTATCTTGAAAAGTAAGAGTATTTGTTCCTTGAAGATTAGGAATTTTTTTAATTTTTAATGATTTAATGGAAAATGTAGGACTCCAATTAAAATGCCTAACTTGTAATCGGATATTTTTAATAACATCAGTCACGTCTCTAAAATCCGTAAAATAACCTCGTCTTTTATTATGTAGACAAAGAAGCCCATAAACAAAAGCAATATAACTTTTGGTCCCTTTAATATCCGCCTCAATATAAAACACTTTCATAAAGTTGGTGATGGGGGCGGGAATTGAACCCACCCAGACCTTAGAAACCCAAGCAAATCAAATGGTCTGATTACAGATATCATTTAACCTCTTCATTTGCGACTTGAGCTATCAATGGTCATTTCGCATAGCTATACGAAACGAACGGTTGATTCCGCCCTGGCAATCTGCCCCATCTTAAATTTTCTTAAATTATTCTTTTTTATCAGTGCTACCAAATCTACCTTCTCCCCTAAGAGACGGAGGAAGAACCTCTACAACCTCAAATGTTATCGGTAAAGTCTGTCTGGCAACCATCTGACAAATTTGTTCTCCACGTTGATAAATATTTTCAGGACGAATAATCCCATAAGTTCTAATACCCCCCGCTTCCTGAATTGTAATAAAATCTTCTGGTTGAAAAAGATAACGAAAACGCAACATCAATTCTCCCCGATAAGGAGCATCAATAAGACCAATAGAATTCGCCAATGACAAACGATATTTCGAAAGACTCGAACGAGGAAAAAGTTCAATATGAGTATCTTTATCTAGCGGAGCGATAAATAGCCCCGTTCCATACTCAATATAAGTAACGTATTTCCAGAGCTTCATACCGTCAATTGCCCTTTCAATAAATTCTCCTTTAATATTTGGCTCTGTAGTCGCCGTAATATCATATCCAACATCTTCCCCATTATGTTCAGCACATTGCGTCGGTAAAATCAAATTTTTTGTTTTTTTAATCAGTAGATTCATATTTGTTTAAAAGTTCTGGATTTTCAAAAGTGTTACCTTTAACTATAACACTTTTTTGTCTTCCTAAATGCCAAAAACCAATAGGAGAATAATGATTAAATCTCACAATAAATTCCCCATAAGAAAAAATAACCTCTCCCATTAGTTTAAGCCCATAATGGTCAACGACCATTTCTACGATATCCCCTTCGTAAATTTCTTTTTTGTTATTGTCTAGTAAACCAGTAAATTGCGTGATTGTCAAGTCATTTAGTTCTTCCAATTTATATTGTTTTATTAAATCAAAAACCGTTACCTCACCAATGATATGAAACCCAATGAAAGACGGCGGGAAGATTTTTTTGACAGCATCCCAAGCTCGAAATTTAAGAATTCTCATAATATTATATATCAAATTCTTGACCCTTGTCCACGAACCCGAGAAATCCATCTTCCGCGACAGTTCCAATTTTATCAGCATAATGATAAAGCCACATTTTTTTCTTAATGTCTAAGTCTAAGGTCTTTAAATCATCATAATGAGCATGAACGTGAGACTTAAATCTCATAGTTTCACAATCATGAAAAATTATATCTGCTTGATGATAAAATTCTCTTAATTGATATGGGGCGAATTGGGTATCAGTGGTGACAAACGCCTTTTTGCCATCGGGGTTTGTAATCATTAGCCCGAAACTATACCTGAACATATATCCAGACATTATATGAATGGTTTGGACTGGTCGAAACTTATAATATTCCCAAACAAATTCTCCATTCATTTGAACGGGAAGGCATTCAAAATAATCAGTTAAATTCATCAATCTTCCCTCTATTGTTTCCAAACCTCCTTTTAATGAAGCTTCCCACAATTCAGACATTAACTCTCGAATGGTAAACATTTTTATTTTAATAGAATTATTTAGTTCGTCTTTTTTTGGAACAAAATAATTCATTAACGCAAGCCATTCTAATCCTCCAATATGGTCCGCATGAAGATGGCTTATCCACAAAGAATCTATATCATTATGTTGAATTTTAAGTTCGTCTCTAAGAATATATGGGGCGGTCGTCCCACAATCAATCAAAAACTTTCTCCCATTATCAGCCGTAAGTAACATATTAGAGTTACCTTTACTAATAGGTGCAAACGCGCCACCAACTCCTAAAAATTTGATTTTCATAAATTTAATATTCTAAATTTTATTTCTCTCATGCGAAAACCTCTCCCAAATTAACAGTAGTACTCTCTTTAATAACCTTAATGGTTTGGTCTATATAATAAAAGATTTCGGGTAATCTAAGATGATAATTGCGGTTTCCCATTGCCCGAATTTCTATTCTTGAGGTTGCGTTTCTAATGGGAGTAAGATTATTTAAATTAATCGCAACAGATTTTTCCCCAAAAGCTGTAGATGAATTTCCACTAAAGAAATAATCAGTTGCACGTTCTTGAACATGCATATACCTATTACTTCTAATATATTCCCATAGTTTTAAAGCTGTCTTTTGCTTAAATTTAAAAGCCGCTGGAGATGAAGGTTTACAGTAATCATTTTTTTCCCTTTTGAATTTTTTGGCAATCTTCGCGAATAACCTATGCCTAGCCAGAAAGAAAGGATTAATTTTTTTATAAACCTCATTAGACACTGGCGATAAATTAACATGAAAGCCCGTGGAGCTATTAGTATAGCCAAATTCCTTAACCAAAGACAACACTTTATCTAAAACCACACAGGCTTCAACGGCTTTTAGCGGAGGAGTCTTAATCTCTGCCGAAAAATCGCAACCATTTCTTGGACGAATTGAACCATCATCACTAAATATAATTCCAGAGCAAATTTTTAGTAACCGTCTTTTTAATACTAAAATAGTAATTTTCCTCTCTTTAAAACAGGCTTCGACTTCAAAGCCCAAAAGGAAATCGTTTTGAAAAATAAATGGATATTGTTCTTTAGAGTTCATAAATCTTTACGTTACATGGTCCTGTATTCTTTAATATACTCCAATATTCTTTGGCATTCCTCTTTAGTAGTAAAGGAAAAATGAAAAGTCTGCCCACCCACGTCATAAAAAACGATAAAATGAGAATCCCCCATCTCATAACTGTAATATCTTACAATATTAGCGAGATTTATTTGTTGGTTTTGTATGGTGATGAATTTCATAAAATTATAGCTTGTATCGAAGTCTTTTTAGCAACTTTTTCTTTAAAAGTCTTTTAGCGACACGATTAAGGCTAACAACTTGCCCTTCTAATAGGTCTACCACATTACAATAAACATCAAAAGCAATTTTTTCTTCCCAATCTGGACATACCATAACATCTTCTGGGTCAACCATATCGTAAGAAATACCAGTAACCATATCTTCTATTGCTAATCGTCCATTTTGATTAATGTCATATATACAATAAACCTCATCAGAATCACGATAAGCTACCTTTTGACCAACCTTGAATTTTTGAGTTTTAGTTTTCATTTAAAAGTATCTGTTTATAGTATTAAGTAAAATTTGTTTAAGTTGCGGGGTAATTCTAAAATGGTCAGAGTTAAACTCTAACGATTTATGAATATTCCCATTTTTATTTCGTTTTGTCGCTGCCGCCCAATCAGCCAACATTTCAATAATGTCAACTAAATCCATATCATTAATTCCATTCGGCCAATGCTGTGGATGGTGACGATTTTTTGAATAGTGATGGTCAATTGCTGGCCTAACTGACTCTAGCAAGGCTTTGTATTCAGGGGAAGCAAATTCTACTTCTTTCAGCCGATGTTATTGCTCCTGAAAGACTTCTCGCTCTGGGCTTTGAAGCTTCGACGCATCATGAGTATCGCCACGGTCATATAAAAGATGAATAATTTTTAATATATTAGCCCGCACTGAGGCAATATGGTCGTTTACTTCTTGTTCGTAAGTTTGTTCTGATTGTTGCATATTTAAAAAGTATAATGTTTTTCTATTTTATAAGAATAATAAGGGGCATAAGCAGCAAATTTTTTGTAAGCTTCTAGTTCGTTTTTGATAAATTGTCTAGCTTCGTGTTGAGAATCAAAAGAGCTTAATTCGTTCCATTTATCGTATTTGCCCCCATAAACAACGTATCTAGTTTTCATATTTAAATATCTTTCATTCCGCAACAATGACAAATACGCCCGTCCCAAGCTGCCTCTCCGCATTGTTCGCAACAAGCTAAATCTAATTCTTCTTCTTTGTCAACTAAAATTTCCGAAATAGTTTTGTGACAAGTTTTACATTCTCCACCATCTGAATCATAGATACATTGGTGAGATGGGTTTGATTTTACCAATAATTCTTTATTCTCAAAAATATTTCCAATAACAAAAGCCCTATCATAAACGGCAGAAGTTAATCCTTGAATATCACTTTCAAAGTCCAAAGGCTGAATACCCCAGTGCCAAGTATCCCAAAGAATCTCATATCTATAAGGAGCGCCCTCAAGTTGAATAATGTCTCCCTCATATATTTCAACGCCGTTTTTATCTTTTAATCCTGTCCATTGTTGGATTATAAACTCTCCTTGCCAATATCCAAGATTGATTGTAGTAATAGGACGACCATCTTCTTGCACAAACTGATTGTGGGTTTTATCCCAAACTCTAAATTTAAATCTATTATTCATAATGATAACATAAATTGGGATTTTCAAATACATTTCCAATAACGACCAACGTAATTGTCTCTACGCATCTACCTACGTTGGTATTAATAAGTAATCCGCTAACGGTAAAGGCAGCAATTCTGTCATTATATTCTACTATCCAATTTGGATAAGTATTTCCGTGGGTAACGATATCTCCCTCATATATTTCGACTCCATTTTTATCTTTTAATCCAGTGTTCTGCTGGAACACCAAATCTTCAATTTTGTCATAATCTAATTTATTAACAGTTTGGTTGATATTAATATGTCCGCACCACTCATGTCCGTTCCAAACTCTAAATTTAGATTTTTTGTTCATATTGGTATGTCTCTAATATATTTTGGCAATTTAGTATTCCTATGAATAATTCTTTTTTTAGCATAAGCTATGCCGCACCATCCAGTAAATGCTCCATTTAAAAACAAATTAACAAATCCCATCGAACGAGGGGCATAATTTAATCCTTTTCTGTTTCCTCTCGTTGTCTCTCTATCAGTCATTTCTATAACTTCACAAATACCGAATATAGGTATTCTAACTAAAACGGGCCAGATTTTCATACTGCCACTTCTCCTTTAATAGCAGGATGGGGGTCATAACCAAGCAACTTAATATCCTCATATCTAAAATCAAATAACGATTTAACTTCTTCATTTAACCATAACTTAGGTAAGTCTTTCGGGCACCTAGAAAGTTGTAAATTTACTTGTTCTCTATGATTCTCATAAATATGCAAATCTCCATAAGTATGAATAAACTCATCGGGAACCATCCCTACTACATGAGCAACCATCGCCAGTAATAAAGAATAAGAACTAATATTAAATGGAACACCTAAAAAAGTATCACAACTGCGTTGGTAGAGTAATAGATTTAATTTGCGTCGAGGAACCCCGATATTATCCATATCCGTATCCAGTGTGGCATCGTTTCTACGGAACTGGTTTTTGTGACATTTCTTTTCCTCACACCAGTTGTATTTGGAAATGAGATTCCATCGTTCCTCTTGCGTCAGTTCCTCTGTATTAAAATGAAATAAACAATGACAAGGAGGCAACGCACAATGGTCTACCCAATAAGGATGCCATGCCGAGACAATCATTCGCCGGTCATCTGGATTGGTTTTGAGTTTATTTATTACTTTTTGAAGTTGGTCAACTGTCACCAATTCTCCTTTTCCCCATAATGTAGCAAAATTAACATCAGTTTCGACTTCTTCAATAAATCGTTCTTCTGTCCATGATGAACGCCATCTATTTCCCCCTAAATCTCCAGTAGGATTAACTTCAAAAGTATTCTCTGGATGGTCTTCTAAATAATTTTTATAACGATTATATGCAAATGTATGTGACCATTTAAATGTCGGAAATGCCCTCCACATACCGCCATAGGTTCCTTCCCCAAGTTCTCCCCATTGTTTAGCAAATTCGAAATTTTCTTTGATAAGTTGAATAAATTTTTCTTGTGGAATAACATTCTTTTCGTCAAAAGCAAAAGGAGGGGTCATTAGTGATTTTTTATATCGAGCATAGGCCCAATCGTCCCAAATATGAACATCATTATCAACCAAATACTTAATATTTGTATTGCCCTGAATGAACCAAAGTAATTCATGAACAATCCCTTTAAACCAAACCTTCTTGGTGGTTAGAATAGGAAACCCATCTTTAAAATTAAAACGGGCTTGTTCTCCGAATACTCCTATAGTATCGACGCCAGTTCTGTTCTTCTTAACCCGTCCATAATCCAAAATAGTATGGAGAAGACGATTATATTCTTTATCTACATGATTCATAATTAACTTTCTTCTATCCTCAACTTCGTCGTTGTTTTTTGATATCCGCCGTTAATATATTGATATCCAGTAACTTCTATAAGAATTTCTGGTCTATCAGGAACCTTAGACATTTGGACTACGCAATCATTAATAAGTATGCTTTTTATCAATCTTGCTCTTTCAGGAATAAACTCAAATGTTCGTTCAGACGGGCTCAAATTAAAAGACATACAAGGAAAACAATTACCCCAACCAGTTTCAGGGTCGTGAAAAGAAACAGTAGTTTTCATAGTTTATTTAAAGCCGAAGCTGTAATATTATTAATAACCCTTACTGAGTTATTCGTTTCTAATATTGCTATAGAAACGACTCCATTAATTTCATATCGAACAACCGTTCCATTAATCTGTTTTCCATCTATAACAAAAGATACATTATCTCCAGGCGAAATTCTTGATTGTCTCAACCATTCTTTTCTTTCTGGGTCATTATCTCTTTGATAAGCTAACATGAAAGCAATTAATGATAGTGTTAAAAAACATCCAAAAATAAATTTTCCCATAGTATTTAATTAAAATTTAATTTCCCACCATTTAAGTGCTAAACCAATCATCCATGCTAAAAACGCAATAGCAAAAAGCAAAACAATAAAAACAAATAAGTTGGGAAAAAGAAAAATAAATGACATTATTCCGATAATCGCCGCCATCAAAAACAAAAATCTAAAGATATTTTTAATGTTCATTTTCAATTAGTTTTAAAAGTTCTCTTGCGAATAAGATTTCTCCGTCTTCGCACCCGTAAGAATAAGCGTCATCAAAATTCCCACCTGACCAATCATAAGCGTTAAAATCTGGAACATCTATTCTGGCTTTCCGAGAAGCCACGTCCTTTAATTTAAGCAAAAGTTTTTCGTTCATAGTTGTTTAATAAGTAACTTTAAATTAGCGACTAAAGTTTCCCTCGAAATACCATTCATTAAATAGTCCACACACATTCCGATAATGGCTTCGATGTATTTCTTAAATTCTTGGTTTGTCATTTAATTTAAAGTGTTGAGAAAATCGTTAATCTCTTTGGGAGAGAGTTCTCCATGAGCCCTTCGGCACTCTTGGTCCTCGCATTCTCTATGAATGAACTCTGTATATGGTCGCTGTTCGTTTGGCCAATAAACGGGGTGAGGAATCTTGTCGGCACCGGGCAATCCACATAAACCGCAGATATCGTCGTTCATGTTCTATTGATAACAAAAATTTGAGTCGAGAGTCAAGAATCAATTTGAACAAGTTCAATTCCAAACTCCTTGGACAAAATTAAACTAAAATCATCTTTATCATAAATCTCTTGGAAAATCACCTGTTTAATCCCATAAGCAGCAATAGTTTGCATACAATTACGACATGGTAATAAATTACATGCCAATAACCAAATTTCGCCCGGTTTGCAATAAGATAAGGCATTTACTTCTGCATGAATAACCCTTTTTCGACGTTCGTCTCTATCCGACCAATCAATTTCTATTCCCCTTGGGGCACCATTATATCCTATTGCCGCCACACTTTTATCAAACCTTAAAACACAACATCCAGTTTTTTTATATGGGTCTTCGCTTCTTTCGCTGGCAGCTTTGGCTAATAATAAAGCATATTTTCCCCATGAAATTCTAGTAGATTTTACAAACATATTTGTCACAAATTCGGTTCTCTTGTGTAATTCATTCTATGAAACTATTAAGATTTAGTCAAGAAGAAATACAATTTCTCAAAGATAATTATCGTTCTCTCGGAAGAAAAAAATGTAGTATTCAATTAAATAGAACTCTCTCTTCTATTGCTAGTAAAATAAAAAAATTAAAAATTACCTGTTCTCCAGAAGAAATTCGTATTAGACAAGCGGCTCCTAAAAAAGAAGCTGGACAATATAAAATTAAAGAAAATCTATTTATAAAAGATTTTAATGTTCGTTCTGTTTATTTATTAGGATTAATATGGGCCGATGGATATTTACAAATTCAAAAACATTCAAGATTAAGATTGCAATTAATTGAAAATGATGCACGAAATATAGAACCCATTATTGATTCTACGGGAATATGGTCAAAAAATATTGTTTATTCTCAAAAAGGAAAAAAGAATTTACAATTTTCTTGTTCTAATCCTATTTTGTGTTCTTTTTTGAATGAACAAGATTATAAAAATAAATCTTTTTTATCTCCAGATAAAATTTTAGATATTATTCCAAAACACCTACATAAGTATTTTTTTCTTGGATATTTAGATGGAGATGGTTGTATTTTCGCCAAAGGAAAACATTTTGTTATTACTTTTACTTCTACTCACCAACAAAATTGGAATTTTTTAGAAAGATTGTGTCAAACATTAAAATGTAAATATTATATTAAAAGATATATAAGAAAAAATAAAAATAGTAAATATTCTTCTTTTTCAATTTATGGATATAAAAACTGTTTTGTTCTAGGAAATTACCTCTACGAACAGACCGAAAACATTTATCTACCAAGAAAGTATCAACAATTTCTCGCAATCCAAAACAAACAACTATCAAAAAAAACTAATTATGTTTGACATTGTTTTTGTATTTGTTTTAAAGTTTTTTCAACAGATTGAAGTTGTTCTAACATTTTAGCACTTTTTTTAATATAAGATTTTCCGCCTTTTAATTCAGCTATTTCGGATGAATGAGTTTTTATATCGCTTAATAAAATTTTTTCTGGGAAATTCAAAAAAAGCAACGCTTTAGTAACAAAATCAGAAATAATAATTCTTTTGTGTTTTAGATTTTTGGAGGGCATAAATTTTTAATAAAAGGAGAATATACATAATGACATAAATTATTGGCAATTTCTTCGTTAAAATGATTATCAATACTTCGACGCGAAAAAGAGACTTCTAATTGTTGTTCCGCTTCTTTTACATAATTATTTAATTGTTCTTTGGTATATTCGTGAGGATTAACTTTAATATTTAAAAGAAAGTTCCTAAAATCATAATCATATTCTTGAACATTAACGGGAAAAACATTGTAATCAAAATAATACTTTCCAGCCCAAGCTAATCTTAGCAACTGCGTAAAGTTTTTCGGGCTAAAGCCGAATTTGTCAATAGAATCTTTTCGTTTAGAACCTAGTCGGCCCGTTCTTTCCCCATTAGCTAATCTAAGCTCGCTTTGCATATAGCCCTTTAGAGCTTTATACAAAGTAGAACTTTCAATAAGACAATTTCTATATCGTCTAACCACTTCCCATTCATCAGAAACATTAATAAAATTATTAATAAACAACAACTCAATCATTTGAGTATTGGCTTGCCTAAGCAGCTTTAGGGCATGACGAAATTCAGTAAATACTTTATCCTCAGCAACTTGAGAAACTAGTATTTCATCTTTTTTTAAGCCCAAAAGGTGAGCAGTATCTGTATTAATAAAAACCCCTCGATAATCAGTATCGGAATTTTCTGTAGCCAAGCCATAAGAACGAGAGCCACCTAATACTTCTATTAATAATTTATGATTTACTGTTAACATATAAAAAGAAAGACAGATAATTGGTATCCTAATAATAAACGTAGGAAAGTCCTACCGAGCTTACCAATATCTGTCTTTATTAGTTACACAAGATTAAGTCGCAATACCAACTTGCGCCAAATATTCCGTAACCTTTTCCTGTGGAACTAGTTCCAATTCAGAAGGCTTAACAAAGCCGTTAAGTTTCTTATGGAAGGATACTAACCAAGTCCCATTGGGCTTAGGCATTCTTGCTCGAACTACCATACCTTTAAAACCATACAATCGGCCTGCTACTACATCAAAACGATGTTCTGGTTGCGTATGTTGAACTATAGAACGAGGAATAAACCGACCCGTTAAAGGACAACGTAATGAATGTCTCATGTCAGCAATACTAAAACTTAGTTGGAGAAAAGTCAAGAAATAGTGTAAGAAAAGTATATGTATATGGAGATTTTATCGCTGGCCGGTGGTGCTTTGTCCGGCTTCATATTTAAAATGCTCGCGCAAAATGCTCAAAACAGAGCCGATGAGCATAAAATGTTAATAGAAAGAATAGGTTCCCGAGACTCTTCTGCTGATAAGGCGTCTACTAGAGTTCCTAACTCTAAAGAGGGCAATTGGATTAGAAGAATATTAGTATTATCTATTCTTTTCGGGGTTATTCTCGCGCCATTTATATTGGCCGTTTTTGGGAAACCCGTTATTGTGGAAGTGAGTTCTCCGGTAAAAAGTTGGTTTTTCGGTCTATTTTCATCAGGAGGAAAACAGCATTTTTATGAATTATCTAGTTACTTATTAATACAAGAAGTAAGGGTTGCTCTTATGTCCTTGATAGGATTCTATTTTGGACAAAGTGCCGCCAGAACATCATAATATGAACAAGTTTTTATATTTTATTTTAATTATCGGTCTTCTTGTAGGATGTTCTTCTAACAAGGGAATTCCTCCAAAAAAGATATCTGGATTCAAACCCGCCGCTATCCAATCAATTACCCCCATCACAAATAAGAACATTAAACCAATATTCATTGTAAATGGAACTATCACTAATAAATTATCTCAACGACCAAATGATAAAAAGGGAGCAGAATTATTAAATAATAATAATAATACCCAAGAAATATCAAAAGGAGCAATTATACCCCCACTAGAAGTTCCACAAATATTTAAATTAAGTATTACGTCTTCTAATGTGTTAGTGGAAAAATGGTCTTCTAATCAAAATATCAATAAAAAAACATCCCAAGGATGTTTAAAGATAATTATATATTATCTTGTTGTAATAGTTATTGGACTTTTTGGATGGAAATACTATAAATTTTGGTTTGGCAAAAAAAAGTAAAAGTTATTTATTAGTAATTTCTTCAGGAACAAAAGAAATAATCTTTACGGGTTTACCCTTCATTTTAGCAACTTCAATGGTGTTTTTGGTCCCCCTAGATGTCCCATCCCAGAACGCGATGATGACATCCGAATGCTCCACAATCTGAGCATTGCGCTTGAAACCCGCCCCACGGTCAAACAGACCCGTTTCTGGGTCATTCCATAACGGGGGAAAAACCAAAAAGGGTACACCAAATTTTATAGCCCATTCCACAGCAAATGAATCTGCCCCATTAGCGTTCCCCGAAACAATCAATCTTATTTTCTTTTTATTGTCTGTTAAGACTTGAAAAAGACGGTCCTTATCTTTAAAGTTACGCCCGCCAACAACTGCTACTTTTTTTAATGTTTCTTTGGTTTCGTCGGACATGATTTTTCCTCCACAAGTTCGTATGGTAACATATTCTTTCTTGATAATAGAGTTAAACAAAAACAACAATAAAAATCTTGGTCGTTTTTAACCCCACAACATACTTTCCCACAAGAGGGACATAAATAAAGTCTTGGTTTTTCTCTCATAATTTTATTAAATAAAAAGAGGCTCCCTACGGAGCCTTGTAACTTAAAAATATCTATGGTCTGGATGTTTTGCATCCTTCACCAAAGCACAAAGAGGAATAGACTTAGGGGCAACGGGCTTTTTAAGCAACTTTAAACCAACCTCATGGTTTAACCTATCGCCCTTCTTTGAATTCACGTCTCGATGACAAGAGACAAGATTTTCCCAAGAATCCTTACCCCCTCTGGCGCGAGGAATAATATGGTCCTTTGAAAAAGTCCTATTAGTTAATTCAACCCCAGTATATTGACAGCGATTGCCGTCCCTATCTCGGATAGCTTTTGCCGTAGGTTGTTGGTCCTTCATTGGCATTTTAGTATAGTTAGGACAAATAACCACGGTTGGAACCCTAATCCGTTGGCGAACTCCACCAATAGTCATATCCCAATCTCGAATAGGTAACTGCAACCAAGTATCAAAATCTACTGGATAGAAATTAGGAGAAATGTCATAACGAGGTTGATTATCTTCCCCAATTTCATAAATGATATCTAATGCCAAATACGGAGAAGAACCGTGCTGCCCACCCATCATAGCAGAAAGAGCTTCCGCTACGGTGGAAAAACCTAATCGTTGGTAGTTCGCGTTGAGACGCAAACAAATAGGAGAATGTAATATTTCGGCCATAATATATCTATTCTACACGATATTGGGCTTTAGTCAACAGGAAAACATTCGTCGCATAAATATTGAGTATCATCTTGCCCAGTTTCTATTGCTGGCCCAGTTCTATAACTATCTAATTCATACCACCATAACCATCCGGCCCCCTGGCATTTAGAACAAGCAGGATTAGGAACCTTTTTGTGACCCCAATTAATTTCTTGATAGTTTTTATTAAAAGATTTAAAGTCTTTAACTCTATCTCGGTCGCCTTTTCCATTCATACAAAAGTCATTTTTTTACTCCCAACTTTTTCAATATCCTTGGCATAAATCATGGCCGTAAAACACCCTGACTGGTAAAAATTAATTTCTAATCCATTTTCATCATAGTCACGATTATCATCTAATTGTTTGGCTATGACATGATGCCCATCGGGATAAATATCATGTGGACCATGACCTGTTCCCCCTCCTGAGAATGACGTTTTAGTTACGACATAAGCACCAATAAACACAGAAGTATCAAAAGATAAAGCATTTGAAGCTTTGGGCGAGGCTGGTCTTAACACTTCCCCAACTTTTATGTCAGTAAGAGCTAATTCTTTACTGAAGGGACGATTAGAATAAACAAATCGTGATTGAATTTTAGCGTATACTGTCATTCCCCTTTTAATTAAAAAAACATCTCCAGTTTGTAAGTTTGTTTTCATATATTAAAGTAAGCTTTTATATTTTCGAACAAAAAGACTAATCACCGGCCAAAAAGGAATAAGTAACAATTTTACTTGTCTTTTGGTAACATAGATGTCCGTAAGAAGACCCATCATAACAGCCGCATACTGAAATACAAGTATCACTATTAATATCACAATAATAATTTCCATAAGTTTTAATATTTATCCTTTTACCCAAACTTTTTTAAGTTCTTGTTTTTTAGTTGATTTATTATATTGTTCATCTAAAGATATATTCAAATAAAAAATTTCAACTTCTTCGCCACTACTATAACAATGACTATCTCCACAACATACATGAGGAGCATCAATCATAATCCCCGCCTCCATTTCTGGGTCGAATTCTTTTAAAGAATTAAGAACATTCTGCAACTGGTCTATTACGTCTTTAACTTTCATAAATTATCCAAATAGTTTTTTATATTCTTCATCACACGATGAGCGCAAATTAAGAGGATGGTTCTCTTCCCATTCTCCGATATCTCTTTCTACAATATTTTTAACTTTAGAGTCTAAACAATCGTCCATTTCAATCATGTCAACAATATTCGTTGGTCCAATACCCTCATGGTCAATAACAAGAATTTCAACTTTATAAGCTTTCATAACCCCAAATACTCTTCGTTCTTCCAACGACAACTTATCTAAAGCTTTCTGTTTGACCCGTTGCCTAATTCCAGCGGCGTTTTCTTGTTTAATTCTTCGGGCATCTTCTTCATCGTGTTGAGCTATCCACTCTCGGGTTTCGACAGTTAATTCGTGAAGTTTTTTCAATCTTCGCAAAATTGTTCTCATATCACAAGCGGCCCTAGTTGCTTTATCAGCTTCTTGGCGTAAACCCCCATCATAATCATTAGGATAATCACATCGGCATGGCATAATTTTTTCTTTTTGTTTAATTTAATCAATCCGAATAAGTCTTGAACCTCCACCTGGACTAACCTCAACAGCCTTTTTAATGTCTTCTTCTGAAAGACCCCTTAAAGATTGGGCAATTTTCATAACTGTTCCATTACAAGGAAAATATCCCTTTTTGGTATATTTAAAAGCCCTCCTTAAAGAATCAACAACATTTCCCTCAAGTTTATTAACTCCAAGATGATTCCTTAAAGTAGAAATAATAGCTTCAGTAGTGGAATAAATTTGAGTTCCATTCCAAGCAAACTGACAAACAGTAAAATCAAAAGAATTAAATAAATCTTCTATCGAAGAATAATACTTAACCCTAATGCATTGAACCAACAAATCATCAAGAATAAAAGAGACAGCATTCTTATGTTCACTGATTTTTTTAAATCCCCTCTGTAAAAGTAATTGACAATAATTGTTAAACGCCTTCTCTGTTTCAAAAAAAACATCTACATCACTTAATTTCTCATTACCTTTAAACCAACCACGAATCGCCCCGCCAGCTATCCAACCAAATAACGATGAAGAGGGAATAGGAACAATATCGGGAATTTTTGGTCCTAACATCTGAAGTTCGTCAAGAGTAATAATAGTCATAAATAATAAAAAAATTTAAGAAAAAATAGCCGAGATTCTGTGTTCCTTGCGGTCATCTTACATTTATCTCACTTTACAGTGGGGATTTACTAATAATCCCTGCTCCAACCTCGCCAGACTTTGGCGTATAACTCACATACGGCTCTGGCTATTTAGGATTGCTTTGGATTTGTGGTATTAACGAGAATAAATTCTCTCCCAATCATCGAGTTAAAAAGTCTCGAACTTGTCCTCTATAATAGGGTTAGCCTATTACAGCGTAAGATTTTTTTCTTAAATTAAAATAGTTCTCCATATTTTATCAATTTTCCATTTACTTCTTTAAGCATATAACAATCAGCATATCCTAATTCATTTAACATTAAACGACTAGCAATATCTTCAGCTATATCTTTTTTAGAAGGACGGGACAACTGTTCTAAATATTCATCAGATACTTCTACATCTATAAGCATTTTAATATTCATAAAAATTAGAGTAGCTTTTGTTTTTTGCGGCGTTAGCCATGGTAGTGCTACTTATCCATCTACCGTAGTTTGGTCAATGTAGAGAAACCTTCGATGGCGTAGAATTTCCTCTGGTTTCTTTAGTTTGTTCTATTAGACACTTCTCAGCATCCGTCAATGACTCAAAGTGTTAATATATTCCGTTTTAACAACTACTCCGTGGCCTACGGATGACCAAATTGTTTAATACTTCCTCATAAAACTAACAACGTCATTATTAATATTTTTTATAAAGAAATATTTATGTTCTATCAAATATTTTTCAATTTCTGTCTTTGTAAGAAATCCCTGTGGCATACAACTATAGCTATGAAGCCCACAACGTCCAAGAAGCAAATAACAACCTTCATTCTTATCAGACCATTTTCCATGAACAATTAACATGGGTCCAGAGTCTACGGAGCGAAAAACATCCCCAGCTTCAAGGGCACCGACTTTTAATTGATAAACGGGTTTAATTAAACCTTGTTTTAGAGCTTTATCTAAATCGACCTCATAATCTTTGCCGTTAATCGTTAATTTAATATTAGGTTCCATATATTTGGTGTGATGTTCAAATCTTAACGCAAGTTTGCCCCGCTGTCAAGCACCCCTTTTGTTCCGAAATCTGGATGTTGACAAATTAAAACTTTAATATTTAACGATTGTCCAAAAACAGATTCGAGAATAGCCATAACAATATGCCAATCTCCACCACCCCTATTACATCCAATACCATAAGGGATAGCTAAAATTTTAACTTCTCCGCTATCTTTCTTTAAAATATTATTCCTAAGAGAAGTTAGTCCTTCAACCAAAGCGTTGTAATCAGTTTGTCTTTTCCCGCCCCCTAATTCAAATTGCCCATATAAATTAATAATATTAGACACCCCAGGAAATGAAAAATTATAAACTGCTGCATGGGAAAAGGTTCCAAGTTTAGATGGGTCGCCGTAAGAAGTTTTTTTATCAGCTTCGTAAGCTTCTGGAAACAGCTCTCGTATATCTTTAGCTATTCCCGCGCCCATAACATGAAAACAATTAGCTTGATGAATATGGGCATCTGCTTCTTGCTGAAAGAAGTCTATTACTTTTAATTCAATCATATAATAATTTTAAATTTGTCTAAAATAAGTTGCCTTAAACCATTAGAAAAAAACCTAATAAGAGTTTTAGTATCTACGCTAGGTGCAGAATTTAACTCTAGAAAATAGTAGTCTTTTCCTACTTTCAAAATATCTGCGGCTCCAGCATCTAACCCGATAGTTTTAGCCGCGTCAAGTGTTTGTTGGGAAATTTTTGAGTCAAATTTAAATCTATAACTGTATCCCCAATTACTTCTACAAGGAAAAGATTTATGGTCTTCTGGTGTTAATGGAACTCGTTGAGCCACAAATGTTTGCTCTCCGCAAAACCAAACTCGATATTCTTCATCTGTTTCCAAGAACTGAGTCGCATAGTATCCACCTAAAACTTCAAATGGACCATTAATAATACTAAATTCATTTCCCGCTGTATGTGTATATGGGCGAATTACAGCTTTTATTCCCTTTGGGACCATTTTATAATAAATGGTAGGAGTTTTTACTATATGAGATAATCTTTTAAGAGCCTCTAATTTATCGCAATTTAAAGAAATATTTGATGCTGGATTAATTACCATGTCGAATTCTCCCCCGCGAGTTAAATAAGAATTTCCCCATCGAACCACAACAACATCCCTTTGGACATTTTTTGCAGACCTAGTAACAGGAAAGCCAATTTGTTTAGCGGACTCGAATTCGCTTTTAATTGTAAGGATATTAATCTTCATACCAGTGAGGTCGATTGATAATAGGAGTACTCGTTCCAATAGGACTTGAAGAATATTGAGACATCACAGAATTCTGTCCAGCCGTATTAGGGATATAAGGTTTATATGGAGTATATGGCAATGCAGAATAAACTTTATTTTGTTTACCACCCAATCTATACCATTTCCCACCTTCTGCAAACGGACTTGGCTTGATTTTTTGCTTAACAAACTTGCCATGTCTATTATAGCGATACCAACCCTCTTCTACCTCGGAACTCTTTTTATATTCTCCAAAAGGGAATACTGATGCGAAAGCAAAACTTTTATCGCTACGAGGCCAAATTTCCAAATCGCCACTTGTTTTAACAATATCTAGGGTGCCATTTTTATGTAGAGCCATAAAAACTCCAGCATGGTCTAATACTTGAGAAAACTTCTTTGGCCCGATAGTCTTTAAAAGATGACCGGCAACTTCACTATCTGTTTCCCCCTCCATTTTTCCGACAAACTTTTGTAAAAGAACCTTAGACACACCATAATCAGACCATATACCATTATGGACAACAGCCATATCTCCGATAATAAACGGATGAGTATTTCTATCAGCATTACAGCCATGGGAAGCCGCCCGAAGATGAGCAAGCGTCCATCCATTGTAAGGCATGTGAGACAGAAAAGGATATTGTTCCTTTTCAAGTAGCTGGGTTAGCGAAAATGGGAATTTTTCAACTTTAAATTCTCCATCTGGTTGAATAAAAACAGAGCCAACTCCGTCTTTATTCATATTTTCGAAATCTAACAGTATTTTAATTGCCCGTTCACGGGAGAACAGCGGCGGAAAAGCGGCGAGGCGACACATAATTTATTTTTTAGTAGGTAATGGTAACGTAAAATTTTGAAAATCGACTTCTGTAGTTTTTTTGTCCAAAAATAGAATAATAGTTTCTAAAATAGCTGTCGCTAATGGAATATTTTGTCTTAGTTCGTATCCAAGACCAATATAATATTTTCCATAATAGCGGTCGTTTTTGTATATGTCAATAGAAATTCCGTATTTTTTAAAAAAATCAACGATAATTTTAAGATATTCTGGATGGTCAAAATTATGATATGCAGCGAAACAAATCTTAACATCCCAATTAATTTCTTCCTTTTCTGGTTTTTTAATTCCAAATACTCGGTAATCAAATTGAATTGAATTATTTGATAAACGGCAGTTGTCTCGTATTTGTTGTAGATTAATATCTTTTTTAAAAGTTATCATAAAATTATGTCGGTGTTGAAATAAGAGAATCTGAATACCTTTTCCAAACATCTTCCAAAGAAGGAATTTTTACTTCGTCTTTATATAGACCCCAAGACTTTTTCATGTCATCGGTATTCCAAGATAATTTTTTGGAAATCAGCAAAGGAAATAATTCAAGATACTTTTGATATAATGGATATAATTCCATCTTTTGGATTTTAGGCCAAAGTTCAAAGAATAGTTTTGTCAATTGTGTTCTATTTACGGTATTTAAATAAACCAAAAACATACTATCTGGAGAATACTTCTGAAAAAAAGGCGATTGGCTAGCTTTAACAATTTTAAATAATTCATAACCAACAACCTTAGATAAACATAATGCTGCTGCCGCTGCATACGGAGAAGATAACCAACTACTTGGACTTCTAAATTCTAATCCATGTAATTGAATCCTATAATCTAAACCCTGCCCATAATGGCGGCGACGAAAACGAGCATCTTTTGATTTTTCAACCAAGGTGCAAGGAATTCCCACAAAAAACGCCAAATTAAACATAAAAAAGTCTATATTTAGAGGAAAATTACCCTGCCACGCTTGATAATCATCTCCTTCTTTTTCAAAACCAAAATGAATATGTCCACCTAAAGTCTCTCGATTAATTCTTGACCCGGCTTTCCAAATATAATCTTGTAAAATCGGTCGAGTATTAGCGAAAGAAAGAAGAATTTCTCTAATTCTATTTACTACTACTAGAGGATTTTCATCTGGTTCTGGACGTAATTCAAGAATCCTCCCACATCCATCTGTTCCCATCAACCCAACATTATGAGAATCATCTTCGCTAAAAAATCTGGCCAATGCTGTAGAATGAGTCGTTGTGTGGGGCAAACAAAGAGCAAACTCTGGGTCAGCACCTAACTTAAAATTTTTAAAATCTCTCTCACTCATAAAATTATGTATTAGATGGGATAATAAAATCATCAAGGGTGAGAACTGGAATAGAACTAATTGGTTCTCCAGAGCTTATCTGTAATACTCTATTAGTTAGAGTACAATATACATCTTTTTGTGAGGCTTGAACATTTAAAGCTCGAATAATCCCGGCTGGGACTTGAATAAAAAAGGTTTTATTTTTGCGAATTAATTTTGTTTTTCGCGGAACGTCTAATGCTGTAGTTTTTGGCATACAACAAGCATAGAGGACTTTTGTTTTTGAGTCAAGAGTCAAAAATCAAAAAGGAACGTCCTGTTCGTCATATTGAATACCCTCTAATTCTAGTCTGTCTATTTTATCTAATAAATTTTGTTGACGTTCTTCAAGCCAATTATCAATCAATGCTCCCCTTTTAGTTTGAATATCAAGAAACTTACCAATAAATAAATGATTATACGATTCAGCAATATAGTTTCTAAGTTCTCCAAAACTCAAATCTTCATCAAGACTTTGAGCTTCTAATGGTGTAGAGTTTACTATTTCTATTTTAAGATTTTGACAATCATCACAAATTTTAAAACTACAACCCTTATGGTCCCAAACACCATGATGGTAATGGTAAAGTTCTCCTACTTTAATAACCCCATGACACTCATAACATTTATGTGTTTTCCTAGCTTTACGCAATTTACAAAGATAAACCTGTGGATATTCTGCGTCCATATTTTATTTTTCTCCGTGATGGTCTATTGGCTTAAATGTTTTTTTGGACATTATTTTCTTTACTTGTTCAAAAGAAATGGGGGTAAAATTATGGCAATCAACTCCTACGTCGATAGCTAAAGCATTTGGGTCGTCTGGAAGAGAATTGTGACTATGACCATAAAGATTATAAGCCCCGTGATGACTCTTATTCCAAACCCTCATAGAATAATGACACAAAGTAATATCTTGCCCCTCTACTTTTATCTCATGATATGTATCATAAGCGGCATAAAATTTTCGTCTATTTGCCCAAGCAAGACGGTCATGGTTACCTTTTATAAAAACAATTAAACCTCTTAAGCGACGAAAGACGATATCAAAATGATAATCCTCTCGCCCAAAACAGAAATCGCCCAAATGATAAACTAAATCTCCATCTTTCACGACGTTATTCCAATTATTAATAATGGTTTCGTTCATTTCTACTGTATTAGAAAATGGACGATTGCAATAACGGCAAATATTAAAATGGTGAAAATGGGTATCGGCAGTAAAAAAAGTACTCATACAATCCCAGACCAATAATGAACTCCAGTATAAGAAACCTTGGGTAAATAAATTCCAGATGGAGAACTAGAAGTAGGGCTAGAAGTAGGAATACTATTTTCTTTAAATTTCCGCACATAAGATGGCTCTGCCTTTGGCACAACCTTGGCGGCGAAAGCTCCAACTAAACCGGCACCTAAACGGGTTAAAAAAGCACGTCTTTGCATAATTTTATATTTTTTCGTATCGAGGAACAATTACAATGGGGACACCAGGGAAGTTAGTCTTAACAAACGCCTCTCCTGAATTTTTTGCGACATCTAATTTTAGCATCGCATTTTGAGAGGTAACGTTTGGCATAGCAGAAGGTAAATCTGTGCTTAAACACACGACATCCCAACCCTCAGATAAGACAATTGTTGCTTTGGTGATATTCATACGAAGACTATATTGAACTTTTGGAAGACAGTCAAGAAGAAAAAAATATTAAAATGGCGGAAAACATCAGTCCTGCCCTGAACCCCTCTTGTTAGACGGGCCATCCCGTTTCCAGCGGGAGAAGCCACTTTGGCTTTTTATTTTCCACATCTTCTCTTAAACGATTCTCTATATCATTATATGAAAAAACATCGCAATATCTAAGACCATGATAATCTCGATTTGCATTTTTTCCCAATTTAAAAACCACTGTTGGTCATACCAATTCATGTATTACTATTACACTTTTTCGGCTGTTGAAGGGATTGCACCCTCGCGCCCAAAGGGACGGCTTCAGTTTTCGAGACTGACCTATTACTACTCTAGCAAACAGCCCTAACTGCTTTTCTTGGATTCGTGACAAGAACAGTCGCAACTCTTCTTAGAACACCAATTAAATTTCTTTTTTAGCCAAACTAAAAGTCCAGCACAAAAAATTGGAATTCCTATACAAAAAATTCCACCATCAATACAAGATATCATTATTTTTCCCCTTTAGAACATTTACCACATAAAAATTGTGAGCCATTCCACCATAATAACAACAAAGGATAAATATCGTGACAACATTCGCATTCTTGCAAAAGGTCATAATTCCCTATATTGTCGTATCCATCCCACATATTATAGTTTATTAAATTAATTCCCTAAGATAACGTTTAATTTCAATACGAGCGGGTTTATTAGCTTTGGCATATTGCTTTTTAGAAGCTCTAATAGCAGTATGAAGCTTGTCTTCTGGAAGTTCTGAAGATTCTCGTAATGCTTTTCTAATGAGTTTTGCTGTTTTTGCGTTCATAAAAGTTTAACTATTTTTTATATATTTTTCTAATTCTTTATCGGGTAAATTTTTTCTCATTTCGACACATTGAGGATTTGAAGAAGAACATCTACCGCCAAATTTTAAGCATTCATAAAAATAAGAGCCTTTTAAATTCATTAATTCTTGTCTAGTAGATTTTGGGGCCAATTCTGGATATTTTTTAAACGATACAAATTTACCAAGCTCTAAATTTCCAACTTTTTTACATTCTACAAATTGAATACTATAACGTCTCATATTAAATTCCAGTAAAAGTGTCTTTTTTCTTTTTTTTAAACCACTCTTCTACTTCTAACCACAAAGCCACTACAATTAGTAGAACTAATATAAAAAAATCTTTTATGGTTCTCATTGGAGCCCTAAGATGGTATCGCGCCATCGTCTCTTGAATACCAATCAAGAATAATGCTTTTATACTATTAGGGCATAAACAAAATATTTGAGCCCCGTCCCAGAATTGCACTGAGATTTCTTCCTTACGAGGGAAGCACATCTCTATTTATGTTTACGGGGCTTAGACCCATTATAAAATGGGCGGGTTCTGGCCAAATTTAAGCGGTTACTAATTGAGAATTCTTATATTCTTCTCCGCACTTATCACAAACAACAACTGGTTGAAATCCAATTTCTTCTCGGCCCGTGCCACTCAATAGGGCCGAAACCTTACGAATTGTCAATACTTGTTTAAAGTATCCATGTCCACACTTACACATAACTTGTGTCGTTTGAGACATAGGAATACTGCGAGGACTTAGGTCTGATGCGTTCATATTTTTAATTTAAAAAGAAAATTCCGACTAAACAAAATAAAACACCAATACCTAAATAAGCAAATAGCTTACATAGCATTTTAAAGTTTTTGGCATTTGCTTGTTCTTCAACGTATAAATTATCCCAAGAGGTTTCTTCCTGTTTAAGGACAGGAGATTTAAGGTCAATTTCTTGATTTTCCATATAGGTTATATTAAATTAGAGTTGCTGGTTTGTCAAACAAAAATTGGTGTTCGCGGTTGGATTTGCACCAACCTAATCTATCTACGATTACTTTTTTAGGAAAAAAGGTCGATACGCGAACAAAAAATTATAAATTAACATCCATAATTGCTATCTTCTGGAGGAATAATTAATGGTTCCAGTTTAAGGGTTTTCTTAAGAAGGTTCTTCTTAATAAGGACGCTTAAAGCTTTTGCTCTTAGATTAAATTCTCTTTGAGATTCTTTTCTTTTCTGACCTGCAAATTTTTTTGTTTTTCTTTCTTTTTTATTAAATTGACCTTGATGACCAATTCTCCATTTATCTCCAAGAGATTCTAATGGTTCACGACAAATAGGACATAACCCATAACCCTTACGGCTATATTTATGCTTTTCGCAAACGTAATTTAAGTTTCTATTTCCAAACATACAATTTCATTTAATTAATTTATATTTACTCTTAAGAAAATCAATACGAGTGGAATATTTAGAACTCTCAATAATTGGATTTCCTTCTATCTTCAGAAAGATATAACGGACTTCTGTTCTATCTTTATTTATAGCAACAATTTTAATGAAGGTATCTCCCCAATCTTTGTCTACTAATTCGTCACCAACAGAAATATTGGGACAACAGGATTTAGAAATAATACTCTTTCCGTTAACAACAAAATTCCAAAATCTAGTAAAAATATTATTCATAATATATAAATTGGTAGGATAGGAGGGATTCGAACCCTCATTAGTCCATTATGCACACATTGTTTAGAAGACAAGGCCATTACTATCCCATTAAATTATTTAATTACTTTAAACTTTTATCGTCCTTTTCTGGGAGGATAAAAAAATATAGAGCTTTTACAAACCTCACAGGTTTCTCTTGCGAAATCTCCATCTCTCTGGCATGACTCTATTTTCAGTTCCCGTTGAAAAGCTTCAAAACGAGAGAAACAATTAGGACAAGTACTAATCCAAATTTCTTCTGAAGGAGGATTGCCTCTAAAAACACATTTCATATTAAATTTTTTTCTCTATTTTCACCACCAAAAATTCTATATCTTTAGCAAAATGAAGAGTCTCCTGTTTATTTCTTCTCGCATCACGAATAGCTAATTTTTTATTTTTCCAGTTACTTGATTGAATATGCCAAGTAATAGGAAAATCTTCTCTGTTTCTCCAAAAAATTGTATAATTGATGGTAGATTTCATTTTAAATAATTCAGTTTTTTTTAATTTGATTTCGAGTTTTTAACACCCAGGCTGTCTCGACGATAGTATAACCATCTTGGTCACATACGCTATCCCATTCTCCAATAGATATAAGATAATCTTTCGCCTGTTGATAAGTTAGACCTTTTTCTTTTTCGAAGTCACTAATTTTCATTCAGAAATGGAGTCCGCTATAGGAATCGCACCTATCAACCCTCGTTTTGCAGACGCGGTGTTTCACTAGCCACACCAGCGGACATTTTTATTCTTCATTAAAAGTCTTATCTTGGCATTCCTGGCAAAGGCCCGAAATCCTCGCCTCCTTACGGCTTAGAGTATCTCGAAAAGGCCCATAAGGCTTTCGGCAGATTGGACAGACTTCTTTCCCGATGCTTTCCTGCCTATTTACACCAAAAATTTGGGTCAAAAGTTTATCAATTGCTGGATTTTTCTCTGTCGGTTTCATAATATTCTTTAAATTAATTAGTTATTTTATCCGCCAAAGTTCTAAGAGCACCAGAAAGAGCAATTAAATCTTGCTTACGAACAGTATTAAGACAGAACGTAGATGCTACTGTTGAATCAGTTCGTTGCGTGACATCAAAAACCAAACTATGATAACAAAAATTTTTCATCTTGTTCTTCTTAAGAGTAAGAAAGACTACTGAATTATAGCTATTAATTACTACAGATACAGATTGTCGTTTCATAATCTTACTTTACTCCTGTTTTGGCTGCTCGTCAAGCCATTTTGCAATCACATCACAATGACACGACACTTCTTTATCGGCACGTTTACAATAACAGCCTAATTTTTCATCTTTTAAAGTTAAAACTAAATCATAAAACCTTTTATCTTTAAGACAAAAATTAAACCATTTAGCAAATTTATTAATAACTTCTTCTCTTGTCCCATCTCTACCGATTTCAAAAGGATTACCAAATATAGAACCCCTTCCACAGTACTCATAAGGAGTTTCTGAATAAGCTCTTATATTAATTACTTTTGTCATATATATTTGCAAACGGGGAGATTTGCACTCCCACGCTTTTTAAAGCCTAAGATTCTCGGTCTTAGATGTCTGCTCTTTCATCACGTTTGCTCTATTTCTTACTCCATAATTAGAGGTTTGAGCATGACAATTACAGCATAAAAGTTGAATATTGAATAATCTATTATCCTTATTATCTCCATTGATATGATGTAATTCCAAAGGAATATATAATGTATTCCATTTAACCCGACCACATTTTTCGCATTGATGTTTTTTTAAACCCTCTTGAATCAATCTTTTTTTTAAACAATGACTACTAATTTTTATGCAATCTTTTACAAGAAAATATTCAATGGGTTTTCTGGTTGGAGCCCTTTTACCTCTCCAGATAGCTTGACCCAAAAAATGAGGTGCTTTTATTAAAAACTCTTCGGCCCTTTCTTTTATTCTTAAATAATTATGACTGTCTGGATACAATCCCAATTTAATACATACACTTCTCCAAGATTCTGAATTTTGAATCACAATATTTAATGTTTGAAAATCAATTTGTTTTATCTTACCCATACTGTCTAATAGTTACACGAAACAGTATGAATTGGGAATTTTCCCTATCTAAAAATTTGCGGGGTCTGAGATTTGAACCTCAGTCCAGAGTGACAAGCTCTCTTGTATACCCTACTCGCCTTTCGGTTCTTCAGGGCCGCTCCCCCGCGTCAGTAACCTCGGTAACAAACCGTTAAGTGTAACGGCCATTTTAAATCAGGTTTTAATCCTAATTCAGTTCTTATATGTTGAATAAAAGGACATTCCACTAATAACCAAAAATACTCTCCTAAAAAGAAATATTCATGGTCAGTCTTAATATCAGAGAAATATTTAAATTCAATTACTTTTCCTTCATATTTACCCCATAAAGGATGTTGATTAATTCCCCTTTCGTGTTTTCCAGGAAGAATCGTAACGTGGCTTCCGTGGTAAGAGGTAGAAGTTTTCTTGCCGATAAATCTTTCTACCCAAAATCTATAGTAATTAGCAATAGAATGAGGACATTCTAAAATTATCCAATCATTCTTATATCTAATAACGCCTTTGGCGAAATAAAATTTTTCTTTCATAATTCAATCCTTTCTGTTTTTTTCACCAGATAAGTGAACGGTTCTACACTAAAACGTATTTGTTTTGTCGTCAAGGACTTTCCAAAACTAACGGCCCTATCACTTCACGACAATCATTAGATAATCTTAATTCTTTTATTCTTTTTAAACACTCTTTTTTAAAAGAAAATCTTTCAAACCGAACATCCCAATGTCCTTCCATTTGATTATACTCAAAATATTCTTCGTAAATAATAAAATACATAAATTTGGTAGTCCCGAACGGTCTTGCGCCGATACTTGCGAATTTTTGAAATTCGTGCCTCTGCTTTGGGCTACGGGACCATTTAATCTAAATTTTCTGGTTTAACTGGCCAACCAATACTTAAAAAGGATTCTAATTGCTCTCCCGCATTATATTTCCACTTAGGAGGTTCATCACAAATAGCGGAACAAAAATCCATTAATTGATACGCTGGAAGAGAAACTATTTGATGGATATCACTACCTAAAACTTTAGCCCCAATCTTATAAGCTATTTTTTCGGCGTCTTCTAAAGATTGAGCGGGCAAATGGAAAGCATATTTCCGATTTTCAATATCATATTCAAGTAAATACAATTTCACCATATTAATTTTTTAATTCAAATTCAAGTTTAGTTAAAGTTTTCAAATTTAAATCTTTTTTCTTACATTCTTCACATCCATTTTTAACAAAGATTTCTGTTTTGTCTTTTGATGGACAACGGCATTGTTCTAACACTTTACCGCAACTACATTTTTTTATATAATGCATAGAGATTATTTTCCAATTGGCATAAACTCAATCACAAAATCTGTATAATCATCAGGCAATAGCAAAATATTTCCATTGGATGTTACAATTGATTTACCAGAACGAGGATTTGCCCATGTTCCACCACCCTCACGAACAAAACAGTAAGTGTTATCTACTTTAACTACAGAACCAATAGGTAAAGCTAAAATATTTTTCATAAATGGTGAGATTAGAGGGCATTGCACCCTCGTTTACTGCTTGAGAAACAGTAGTCCTATTCTTCTTAGACGATAATCTCATTTTAAGAACTACATACTAAACTACTAATTTTAGCTATAACAGCGGCATCAATATAGTCTGTATACTTTGATGTTATAGTTGTATAAAAACAATCGCTATTATCTATTTTTAGTATTCCGGTGCTGTCAATTGGCGGTAATGGGCTTCCGACAATAGTATTTTGGGTTAAAGTATTTAAACGATTTAACTCTACTTTTTCAGCTTCTCCACTACTTACCCATAGACTAAAAAGCGAAAAACACTCAGGACAAACATTCAAAACTTCTTCTTTGGGTTTTTTAAGTTGAATAGCTTCGTTTTCGTTTTCTATTCTTGATTGGCAAAAAAAGCATTCCATAGTTAAAGATTAACCTGGAGTTGTTTGATTGTCAAGAAAATTGGTGGCAGGCTGGGGATTCGCACCCCACCGAATTCCTTATGAGAGAACTCTGGCCGCTAGACCGCTTGCCAAAAATAAGTGTAATATATTGTGAATTGAGATTTGAAATAGCTATAATTTTTAGCCTCCTTATGTGCCCCTTGGAAGGGAGCTTCTGGTTTCCAGTCTCAATTCACCATAAGGACGGCTATGATTAATAATATGAAAAAATGTTCTAAATGTCAGCAATTAAAAAATAAATCTTTTTTTTGTAAAAATAAACGAGCAAAAGATGGACTTTTTTCCCACTGTAGAGACTGCCGAATAATTTATTATAAATCAATAACTACTATTAAAAAAGAAAAAATTAAAATTCGTCATAATATTCGAATGAACGAACGATTTGATAATCCAATAGAAGTAAGAAAAATTCGTTTAAAAACCTTATTAATTATATCAAGATATAGAGCTAAAAAAAGAAATTTACCATTCGATTTAGATAAAGACTGGCTAGATAAAAATACCCCCGATACTTGTCCAGCTTTAGGTATTCCTCTTATTTTTAATCCTAGATATGGAAACCATTCTTTTAATTGCCCATCAATAGATAGAATAGATAACTCAAAAGGATATACTAAAGATAATTGTGTTGTTGTATCAAAAAAAGCTAATACTATTAAAAATATGTCTACTATATCCGAATTAAAAATGGTCGCTGATTTTTATTCCAAATTTTGAAGATTATTTATATCTTTTTCTTAAAAAGTTTAATAGACAACGTTCATCGCAAAAATTATATTGCTTGGTTTCCCCAGTGTCAATACCTGTTTCTAATGTAGCATCAATAGCTGGATTGGGTTTTTCTCCCTGTTCTTTTGTTTTCTTGGGTTTTGACGAATCAATAGACATTTTACATTCGTCGCATTGAATTACCTTTTTCGCTATAACAGAAGGAATATCTAATAACCAAATTCCCTGCTTTTTAAATGTTTCGTCTATTAATGGCATATATTGTCTATTACACAAAAAAACGTGTAATTTATATTAACCTTAAAATTTTATGCCAGAAATTACTTTTACAATCACCCAAAATCGTTTTGATAAGATTCAAAATGCAATGACATCTTACGCCGAATATAATCCTTTAGACCCAGCGGTAGACGAAAATGACTTTGCCAAAAAGGCTTTTTTGGCTATGCTGCAAGTTTATTTAAATAGGCATCGCCAAACCCGTATTGAAACGGTTAAAACTCAACTTTCTGAATGCTCAGATGCTACCTGGACTCAAATCACTGGTATTTTAGGATAATACCATACTATAACTAACGGGGGGAACATTTAATTTAATGTCCTTTTGCTGGGAAGACGCACATCCAGATAATAAAACAATTACAACTAATAGTATTAATAATTTCATATTTTAAAATTTAATAAAATAACAAGACTCTATCTCTTCTTTGGTGAGAATTACTATCTTACAAGTTTGGGGCTCGTAAAAGCCTATTTTTACTTTTTCTTGTTCTCTATATAAAAAAATATTTATAGCATGTCCCTGCAATTCTTTAGTCTCATAAAGAAACTCCCCAAAAGATAAAGCCGTATTTTTTAATTTATTAGGAGTATTATGGTGAAGATATTGGGCAAAAAAAGCAGAAAATCTTGCGAAATCATCACAATCATTTTCTTCAGCAGTCCAATTAGAACTTGCTAATTGTTGTTTAAAACTAAAAAATGAGTCAGAAAAAGCTCCAGCCACCCAATTTTTACTTGGAACAGCGTAATTTCTGTCAGAATACATTGATAGAGAAGGAATAATACCATTAGTGGCAAGATGAATTCTAATTTCTTGTCCAGTCATCTTAAACGTCGAAACTGGATGATTATCTTGTTTTGAACAACCAAATAGTAATAAAACACTTAAAATTATAACCGCTAATATACTCTTACCGATATTCATGACTATATTTACACAAAAAAGCCAGCTAAAAAGCTGGCTCGTGTTTAATATTCAAACTTAATTTTCAGGTTTTATCCCCCAGTTCGTTTTGAGAAGTTCATTTTCAATTACTTGGAAATCCAATGTCTCTCCACCAACTAGCATTGGATGAATGTAAATGTTTGGATGACCATTTTCATCTATATGAGAAACCCTAATGGAATGGTCTATTACATTATTTTTGTAATTTATTTTTAAATAATCTTCGAGGTTCATAAAAATTATTTTAATACAATAAGTAAAGTTCCTGGCACAAGATTTCTGTTCACAGAAGTACTTTGTATAAAGATATTATACTTATCATGACTTGCTGGCGAGACTTTAACCTCGTAGTCTGGTAAACCAAGAAGTTGCCGAGCGTTAGCTCCAGAATAGACTTTACCAGTTGTCTTTTCCTGAACTAGAATTTGTTTATAATTTTGAACGCTTTCAGGTTTAGTAAGCTGAAAATAAGCAGAACCCTTTCGATAGGGTCGAGAAGTCCAACTTTCTACAAACGGCTGAATAACCGCTTTCCTCTGAACAGGGAAAACCTCAAAATCATTTATAGGTAATTCATCGAGAGTCACTTTTACAGCTTTCGTATTTAAAGTATTAGTATTTAATTGGAAAAGACTCTTTGTGGAACGAATACCTTGGGAACGACCCAACATATAATTATCAGTTGCAGTCCTAATAACTTCTCCTACTTTAGTAACTCCATCAGAAGTAGTAGACCAAATTTGAGTGTTCTCCAATGGGAATCCATAAGAAGTAGCATATCTTCGTCCCGAAGGGTCAGGAACTAAACACGCGAAAGTCCAATTATCCTTAGACGTTTCAATCATTAATTTAAGCTTTTCGGGAGAATTTTTGCTACTATTTTCTTGACCATCAGTTAAAACATAAACTAAAAATGCATGGTCGGCATAGATTTCAGGAGTAAGACTTAAATCATCTGAAGCTTTAATTGTGGCATCAATAAGCGCCGTATTACCTGTTGCCAAATAATGCTTGGCGATACTTGGTAATCTCATAACATCCATGTCATAAAGAAGGCAAGTGATGTCCTGATTAAACAAATAAACAGAAACTCTCGTTTCCTGATTCATCTCTTTGGAACGAGTCGCAAGGTGAGAAATTTGTTCATCGAATACCTTAACTACTTCACGAGAAAGTCCTCTCATAGAACCACTCTTATCAATGACAAATACAATATGATTAATATAATTTTGAATTAAACTCATGACTTATGATATGTAAAATTTTCCAAAAAATCAAGTAAAATTTTCCAAAAAATTGGTGGGTTGACGGGGAATCGCACCCCGTTCCGAGACTTTAAGAGAGTCCGCTTCACTATCAAAGTTTTCAACCCATAATTACTAAAAAGGTGGCCGGGCTAGCTCGTCATTATTACAGACGCCGACCATAAATTAATTTTAATAAATTGCGGGTGAGATTTTACTCACAACAGTTTTCAGGGCTGGTTAGGCTATATACTGCACCCAAACAGTTACGTCACACAATTCATAAAACCATTCCTCATAACCAATTAAGGAACACGTTTGTATGCACCATGGCTCTCTTTCAGACCATGCCATAACTATCTGTCCATCTAATTCTGGCACCGCAAAATTATTTAATCCAATAATTAAAAATCTTTATCTACGACAGCAATCTTTAGTTTATTGCCAGTAGCCATTTTCACTAAATCATTAACGGTCTTTAATAAATTATTTAAATCTTTATCGTCTTTAATTAGCTGGGTCACCCAACCCTCTCCGGTTGGTAACTCGCACCATACAAAACAAGCCCCTTTTTGTTCTCCAGCAAACTTTAAGATTCCACTTTTCTCTATTAATTCAATCATTTCTGATTGGACATCTGGAAGTTTATCTGTGTTAACTAATTTTTTGTCGATGGTTGTGATTTTCATAATTAAATATGAATACTATTTAAATAAGACCAAAGCCCACTTACCTTAATTAGCCACAGAACTAGCAAAACAACAGTCGCTATATTAAGGATTTTCTTAATCTTTCCGTCCATTGGAACATACAAATTAATTGCATACAGGGCCATTCCAATCAAAACTATAACCAACATAACTATAAATAATGACATAAATTGGTGGGACTCCACGGTATCTCGCCGTGTTCTCAAGGTTAAAAGCCTTTTGCATCAATTTAATGCTTGAATCCCATTTTGTTTTAATCTCTCTTGTGTAGATTAAAAGTGTAAACACATATATGAAAGAACAAATTCTTAAACTCAGAGCTGAAGGTAAATCTTACGACCAAATTGTTTCGTTACTTGGATGTTCTTCTGCTACTGTTTGGTATCATTGTAACCCAACCGCAAAAAAAGAACGAGCCCGCCTCAATAGATTAAAAGATAAACTTTGGCATAAAAAAATTAAAATTATTTTTGGTGGTAAATGTCAATCTTGCGGTTATCATCGCTGTCTTTCCGCTTTAGATTTCCATCACTATAATAACGATAAAACATATTCGGTCATGAATATTATTCGTATTTCAAAAGGTAAAGCAATACAAGAAGCAATGAAATGTATTCTTCTTTGTTCTAATTGTCATCGAGAAGTTCATAATAAAATGTTAGATATTAGTCATTTAGTCCCAAACATTCCTACTCAAGGACTTGGGAAAAGCGGACGACCATCAAAACTTATAGTAATGGCTAAAACCTTCAACCCATAACTAATTTTTTTTCTTAGGACCGCCATGCCTATAACAAGCTAATCCTGAGCAATATCCTGGCCACCATTTTCCATTAATAAATTCAACATAACGCATTTGGTCCTTTTCTTGAGGTCCATAAGCTTCTTCGTCGCAAAATCCATCGGGAAGACCGCCACTCCACATTGGGACAGAACAACGTCCTTTTCCTTCTGAATCTAATTCTTGATGATGTTTTGAAAGAGATGCCATAATTTGGTGGGCCTCCACGGTATCTCGCCGTGTTCAATTGGTTAAAAGCCAATTGCATCAATTTAATGCTTGAAGCCCATATATAACAGTATTTTCTTAAATTTTAAATTAAGAATTGTTCTAAATTGGAGCCGCAGTAGGATAACGCTTCCTATCATTAAATTTACAAAATTCAATACCCTCTTAGGGACAGCGGCATTAAAAGGGTCATGAAACATGACCCAGTATTCTCTACGTCCAAGTCTTATCACGCATTTGTCCACGTTTCGAACCGTATCGTAACAGAGGAGAACATCGACTTGGTTATACTATCTCAAAAATTTGTGGACTTGTCAAACAAAAAATGGTGCGCCGTGAGAATTCTGCCATCTCGTTATTTTTGCTTGGAAGGCAAATGCCATAGCTTCTAGGCGAACGACGCATTAATTAATTTAAATTAGCTCCCTCTGATGGTAACGCTCCACCCTTTTCTGATTCAGAGTCAGTTGTAATAACTAATATACTAAGAGGGAATGAATCTGTTTTTTTATAATTGGGCTATGCCATCAAAAGTAATCCAAGGAACATAAGAATTTCCGGTTTCTGTATTATTAACAGGCAAGTTCGCATATGTAGATTTACTTCCAAATTTTTGGAATCCTCCGCGATAAGCTGCCCCGCTATTTCCACTATTTGTTAATCTATATAATCCGACTTCTACCACGAGAAGGTCGTAATTATCAAATTCAAAATAAGCACAATTACCAGAAAATGTTCTATTTTGTAATATTCCATAAGAAGTATTTTCATATTCTGAACCTACTGCTCCAGAAAACACAGTTTGTTTTAAACTTCCAGAAGGAGAATGAATAGAAATAGTAAGCGAAGTTTTATAATCACCAGCCGTCGAATCTTCTCGGCCTTGAATTTGACCTCGAAATAATCCATTAATTGCTGCTGTTCCCATATTTAGCTGGGCAACATACTGTCTATTTAAAAAATTGAAAACTCCGGTATTAGGGAAATTTTTGTAAATTTCTTTAACAGAAGGAACTCCAGTTTCCGTCTTTGAACTACTTAAAACTTTTCTATCTCCAGATGTGGTAGCTGTCCAATAAGTAGAAAATGATGGCGAGGCAACAATGCCTGTTGATTGAGAAAAATAAAATGTATTACTCATATTAAGTATTACACTTATTCTTTCTCCATTTTCTCCATTCTACCAATAATAAAACAATAATTAAAGGAATTAAAATAAATACCCCACCAACTTCGGGAATAATTGGATAATGGGGATTATGAATATTGGAATGACCATGAGGGTTTCCGTAATGATTTCCATTATTATAAATTGTTCCATAGGTGAGGCTGTTTGTTTCCATAACATCAGGTGTTTTGAGATATAAAATGGTAGGCCGTACTTGTTACGCTCAAGTGAAAAAATCTCATCAGGATTCTATTTTACTATTAAATTAACGGCCCATTAAAAGTCAGCTATGAGAACGCGATTCTCTTATAGTGGTAGTTGACGAGTCCACAAATGGTAGCTCCATGCCGAATCTCACGGCCCAGCACCCCAGTCCGGGGATTATATTCGTTATAAGCGAACCCATGCAATTTACATCTTGGAGCCATTACTAATTAAATGGTCCCATTCCATCGTACTGCCCGATGACTTTCTGTGCTTCAAACAGACGTGCAGACTATCTACACCAGAATGGGATTTAAAAATGTTTTTGACTATGACAATTGGGACACAAATACATTAAATTGTTAATTAAATTATTTTTTTTATTTTCGTCTATGTGATGAATTTGTAATTGAATTGGATTATTTTTCCAAGAATCAATACTACATTCAAAACATTTATAAGGAACATTATGAATATTCATATGCTTTTTAAGAGATTTTCTTGTTAATCTTTCCTGTCTAAGTATTGTTTTTTGATTTGTTAGTTGTGCGGTTTTTAAACCTCCGCGTTTTCTCCCATTATCACGACCAATAGAAACATCAACATTTAACTTTAATAATCTTTTTTTATAATGATACCATGCTCCACCACTCATTCCGACGCCTAAATATAATAAAAATTGATTAATTGAATCACTCTCCCTCCAAACCTCTAACAACTTTTCATCCGAAAATTTAAAACGATTCTTTAAATATATATTTGGTTTCGTTTTTAAATTTAATTTTTTTAACCGATAACGTATTCCAGTTTCACTTAATCCCACATTGGAACTTAATTCTTTAATTGTTAAACCCTGGTCAATTAAATCTTCCAAAAACTTTCTTTCTAATATTTTCATATCTCATATTACACCGAAACAGTGAATGTGAGAACAATAAATATCTCGCTATACTCAAAAAACTAAATGGTCGGTCATGTCGTAATCCCAACGACCCCTTATGCTCCCAAAGCACATGTGCTTGTTCAACACTTATGACCGATATGGTGAGGCGTAACGGTAACTCTCCGCTTTAGCTAGTTTGTAATACTAGTGCATTAATTTTATGCTAACACCCCAATTTTTCAGAGAACAGACAACAACAGCTTTTTTAACGTGCTACTATTACACCAACGACTTTCGTCGCCTTGGATTTGCACCAAAACCTTTCGTTTGATAGACGATGAAACTGTTATTTACACTACTGAAAATGGTGAACGTTGAGAGAATCGCACTCCCGTCTCGGATATGTCGCACCCGCGCTTTTCTTTTAAACTAAACGTCCAATTCTAAATTTTGTAAATAAGAATATTCGCAATGAGCTAATAAGGCTTCAAATAATTCTTCGTCTGTTACGTCTGACAAATTTGTTTCTTCTTTATTCATAATTAAGCAAACCTTCCATTCTTACAAATATACTCATACATACTACAATCCGCCCCGCAACCTAACTCGAAACAAAACCTAAACCCGACATGTAATACTTTATGCTTTGTTTTCATCCATGTCAAGCCGTTATTTTTCCATGGCTTTCCTATAAATTCAAGATTTTTATATTTATTTTTAATATCTTGAGAAACGTAAATATTCATTGGTCAACTTTTCTGTAATTCTTTTGCCATAAACCTCTTGTAATAAGATTCGCGGCCTTAATAACTTCTTTTTCAGACATTTCATGAAATGCCTCATGAATAAGCTCATGGACTAAAGTATTTAAATAAGCTTTGGGTTTTTGTCTTGGGTCAATTTCTATTAAATTATCGCCCTGATAACACATTCCCCAGGCTTTGTTTCGGCCTAATTTTTTATCTATGATTTTAAGTTTGGCCATGACTTAAATTACACTAATAACTAGAGACGATTCCCGATTCTCCACGTCTCACTTTCCTTCGGAAATATTTTATTTTCCCGCCTACTCGGAACATACTAATTTATTTATCGTATCTTTTATATGATAGTTAAAAATGGTGACGGTGACAGGAATTGCACCCGCACTTGTTGGTGTCTAAAACCAATGCCTCTGCGTTGGGCTACACCGCCAATAAAATTACAGAGAACATACAAATAAAGGTTTGCTTGTTGGCAGGCTTGGAGCCTAGTAGAAGTATCTTTATTTTATCGCTACTGTAAATGGTAGCCAAGACGGGACTTGCACCCGTAAAATTACGAAATTTTAAGTTTCGTTGCTGTGCTGTTCGCATTAATCACTTGGCCGTTTTTTATTTTTACTTTTATATGTAGATGTCTGCGCGTGACAATTTGGACATAAAATTTGTAGATTCTCTAAACGATTATCTGTTTTTATTCCATTAATATGATGCAATTCTAAGGGAATTTTCTGATTTTGCCACTCTCTTATTTGACATATTTCACATTCATACTTTTTTAATTTTCTATCAAAAAGTCTATTTTTTAAATTATGAGAGGTTGTTTTAGATGGACAATTATCGGTTAACCAATATTCAATTGGTTTCCAATTAGATGTTTGTTTCCCTCTTAATAATTTATTGTAAGACCGACCAACCCAATGAGAAACATCAAAATTATATTTTTGAACAATTTTAACAATTATTTTAAATTGACTAGAAGATTTCCCTGTCTGACCTAGTGATAACAATACCATTTTTATTGTAATATTATTTTTATCATTTATAGCTTTTACAGCTTCTTCGTCAGTAAATTTTCTAGCACTCATATATGTATAGATATACACACGTCTATGCTTATAGAGAAATATTAATAGAACAAGCAATAAGAACGGCACAATGCCAGTTTTCCCAATTACTAATTTGGCGGGAAAATTCGATTATGAGTCGAAGTATTTCTTATTTATCACTAATTAAATCGGGCGAACAACGAGGTTTGCACTCGCATAATCTTGATTCACAATCAAGGACATTAACGTTATGCTATATTCGCCATAAAATGGTAGCCTGCCAGGAATCGAACCTAGTTTTAAATTACTTTATCAACGTAGGCTTACTATAGATATCTTACATCTCAATTTCATTATTGTTGGTTATCTGACTTCCACAGAATACCCTCGTATCAGGCCATAAAATTAAAAAGCGGGCTTGCTCTCCAGCTTGCCCGCTGGGGGTGTAGGCTAATGGTTTAGCTTATTCCCTCCACCACTTATACAATTTCACAACATTTCGACCACCGTCCGAAAATTCTCCCCTTCAATGAAGTCGGCTAGTAGTTGTGCTGGGTTTGCAGGTATAATGGCCCTCTATGCGAGACTCGCACTCGCTACATATCTTAGACAGAGATATATGATAAACTCATTCAACAATAGAGGATGTGCCTTGTTTTATTTTTATGAGAGCAATGGACATTCTTTATTACCCATCCTGACAAGGCGGAACTCTCGGGTATGGCGAACATAGAGGGACTCGCACCCACAATCTTTGCCTTCGCAGGGCAATGCTTTATCTAATTTAGCTATATGTTCAAATTTTTACGGAACAATTAGACTCAGTTTTGTCTGTGCTTTTCATCCAGACTTGCCATTATTTTGTTTCTTAAACAATTTTTAAGAACGTCCATTTTTGCGTTTTTGGCGCTATGTTTATACGTCCAATATGACTTGAAAGCCATATTATTTTTTTCATTGATAAAGATGAAACTGATTCTATCACCAGTAAAATGGTAGACACGGAAAGATTTGCACTTTCATTTTCAATTTCTAATTACCATTACTAATTTCGAAGATTAGCTGGATTACGTGTCCAATTTCTTTTTTTGTTTATTAACATGGGAAAATGGAGAAATATTTTTCCAATCTAAATTGTAATATTTGGCCCATTTTCTTATTGTATTGTCGGAACCCACTCCAATTAATTTTTTAATTTGTAAAATATTTTTTGTTTTTAAAAGACTCTCCAATTCTTCTTTAGATGGACGGATAAATTTTCTATTACTAATCTTAGGAGAATGTCGCCAATTAGGATTTAATTGAGATGGTTTTATTTTATATTTTTTATGTCTCTTTCCAGCAAATGAAGGTGTTTGGCTGTGACAGTTTGGGCAAAGAAAAGCTAAATTTTCCAAACGATTATCATTAGATACTCCGTTCTTATGTTCTAATTGAAGACTTAATTTATTTCCTTGCCACTCTCCAAAATTTCCGCATTTTTCACATTTATAATCTAGTAATTGAAATTTAATAAGATTAGTTTTAATGTGTCGTCTATTTTGTATAGAATTTTCTTCTAATTTCCGTAAAAAATCATCTTTAGTATTTTTTCTTGTCAAGTTAGAAGAATTTACTCTCGATAAAAAATGTTTTGTATCTAATCCTAAAAATTCAATTCTCTTCCAACAGGTTTGATAATTAGACCCTTTATTTTCCATTCCAAAAAATCTTAAAACTTGAGACATACTAATGCTATTTTTAATAAGCTCAATAAAAGCATTATCTTCCATTTGCCAAACCACGCTTGTTCTTTTTCTCATATCATATATTACACAAAATAACGTAAGAAGTCTAATAATAGTGCAAAATACTGGCTCCCCTCCCACCACTTGCAGATGGACTTACGCTTTCAAAGAGCGGTTTGCTACTCTTACAACAGAGGGGAATTTCGCCAGAGCTTCGGATTAAACCGCATTTTTAATTGAGCCTCACTGTTCTGGCTAAGTGAGAATATACTTAATGATAGTTGGTGGACACAGATGGGAATCGCACCCACTAAATCTTCATTGCGAATGAAGTGCATCGCTATTTTGCTTCTGGCCCATTCTGTCTTTTGTTTAATAGGTATTAGGATTTCCAGCGTCACCTAAGTTTTTAACAACCTTTTCGCGGGGTATGCAACCAAGCCCGATTTGAGCCTCGTCTCAGCTAAGGATTTGCACCTTTTTATTATACCCATTTACCTTTATGGATGATACGCTCACGTAACTATGTTAGTAATGATGTCTAACTTCATCCGATACCACGATTTAGACCTATGGCAAACCTCTTTAATAATTAATTAAATCAATGCCGACATCTAAACAGCAGTTCACACCTATTAAACGGATTCACCCCCAAAGGGTTTGGTTTTGCTTAATCACTAATAATACTAAGACTGGTGGACCACGGCGGTAACACTCCGCTTTTTTTAACTTGCTTGCAAAGCAAGTTCAACATTTTTGTTGCCACGTAGCCCAAGGAGGCGCGTATCGTTAACGCCGACGCCTGATTGAATACAGGAGGTCTTGTGAACCCATGGCGGAAGCAGGGGGAGTCGCACCCACACCGGCTTTCACCGGCTTAGTTTAGCAAACTAATTCGACAAACTGATATTCGACTTACTTCCAAAGCCCGTTTGGTGAGCAACCCCCTATGCAAATCTTCATCCATAAACAAGTTGCATAGCGCATACATTTATGAATCTCGCTCATTTCTAACGAGCATATCTAATAAATTAAATATCGAATTAATGGCGGAAGCTAAGAGAATCGCACTCATAAGCCCTTGCGGACCAACAGTTTTCAAGACTGTGCCCTCGTCTATTCGGACAGCTTCCAAATCCCGATATTTAGTTTTCGGGCAAACAACATCAACTCTGTCTGATGTCTGGCGATATTACATAACGGTAATATTCGTTGTTAACATGGTGGGCGCGGCAGGAATTGCACCTGCGATGTTTACCCGATGGGATGAATTTTACAGATTCACGTCTTCGCTACTCAAACCACACGCCCAATATTGTGAGAACAAACGAAAAAAGCTTTTTTCTGTGCTACCGCTACACTAAGACGGCATTTTGAGCCGTCTGCAAGACTTGAACTTGCCCTAGTCTTTACAATAAGATGAAACTCTTTTCTGACGCTACACAAATGGCAAGAAGTGTGAGACTCGCACTCACCAAGACAAGTTTTGGAGACTCGTCACCGCCTTGCGGACTTCCTATTAATTGAGAGAACAAATAATTTCAGCGTTGTTTCATTAGACGTGAAGTAACTGAAATAGACACTACTCAAATATTTGCGGAAAATCAGGAGTCGAACCTGTTATCTCTAACCTTATGAGGGTTGAATGGTATTCCGTTCCACTCTTCCGCATGGCTCTCGGGGCTTGATTCGCACAAGCATATCGCGCTTTAACAGAACGCTTCACTACTTTTGTGATACCCGAGAATTATAAAACATTTTAATACTAAATACATAAGAAGTTTTTATGGTCATTTCAACCACTTTGATAGGTAAAACCACCATTCGTTATCTCTGAATTACATAATATAGAGGCAATTCTCAGAATGGCCATACGTTTAATGGACCGAAAGTTTAAGGTTACCGCCCACATAGTCCTGCTCTGACCGAGAAATGTCAGCTTGATTGGCAAAAGGAAATCCCAAATATGCTTTACACACCCAAAATATCCTACACAATGCTTATGTCTTGTAACATGTAACTGCATTAGTATTAAAATTGGCACCTGTCGGGGTCTTTCTCCCCAATCACCACATTGATATCGGCAATAATTAGCACACAATCTCTAATTATCAAAAGTATCGAATATCGTGGCACTTGTGTTCAGGTATAAATGGTAGTGGTAGACGGAGTTGCACCGACATTTTACTCGCTGAAAACGAGGAGTCCTAGACTATTAGACGATACCACCATAAAATTGAATACTTGTAACAACATGCATTACAAGTATTTAGAAGAAATGTTAGACCCTTCTTGGGAAGCCTAACTTAGTGGTAATTCTTCATACCGTTCTATAACTATTGCAATAATTATAGAAAATTATTTAATAATTGGACTCGTTTTTATATGTTGTAATAAAGAAAGGATTTGTTCTTTTCTATATCCATTTTTTCCTAAATTAACAAAAATACAAACAAATTCGACATTTCCCTCAACATATCCCTTTGAAGAATCTATTCTATCTAGAGAAGCTTTTGCTGGATTATGAGTAGAAAATCTTCCTTTGTCTAAATGCATATTAATACCTAAATATGGGCAAATTCCCATTTGAATATCCCAAATAGATTTAAGATAACTTACGGTTAAATTAAAATCTAACTGTTTTAGTTTTGCATTTTTCTTTGCTGTGCTTACATAGACTCTAAAAGGAGAAAATTCATCTTCTTCACTTGCCTGACAAGATAAAGAACAAAAAAATCTATCTTTTTTTCTCCCTCTAGAAAGCTGACGAGTATACTCTCGTTTCTCCTTTTCAAAGGATATTCCACATTTAAAACAAATCAATTGTAATACTTCTCTCATATAAGTATTTACACTATCCGGTGGAGCTTGAGAAACAAAATGGTGGAGATAGATGGTTATGCTCCATCTATTAGACTATGCCATAGTCTTGTGATACTGATTTCACCATATCCCCAGAAGGGCACTTAACGTCGAATGAGGAATTCTAGTTAAATGCCACCGACAAAAAAAAGAAAATTAGGAGGGAATATCTTATTACCCCCAAGCACTCTTTCTTTTAGATTATTCGGTCAGATAGGACCGTCGTCCCAAAATTGCGCTGTTATGGAATATAAAATCGCAACTACATTTAATATTTCGGTTGGCCGACCTAATAAAAAAATTACCTTATCTAAAAGATTTCATGGCAGCCCAGCTTCATTTTTCATGAGTCGAGCACGTTACAAGTAACAGTACTTGTTTTTCTGTCACTAATCTTCTTATGGAGCAGTATGTCGGTAACGCTCCGACTTGTTTTGATTGGCAATCAAACGCATTACTTTTGTGCTAATACTGCATAGAAATTGAGTAATGAACGAATATTTTCAATTTGTTCATCACAATAAAGAACATCTTGCCCTTACGATTTCTCGTAGCTGGTTCTTACCCCCAGTCGTTCGTTTAATTAATCGGGCCAAACTCTCAAAAAGCCACTCTGCATTTCTTACTACGATTCTATACTACGTTCAGTTTGTGCTTCTGTCAATACTCTCTTTTCGATTTCTTGTCAGATTTTGTGGGATTTTATAATTAAATAAAAAACCCGCTATCTTTTCAGGGACAGCGGGTATTTAACTATTTTCCCCCACTTATCCCACACCCCCTGTATTGGCAATAAAATAACAATCACTTGCCCATTTAGGAGCGAGGGTCACTGTTTCTGATTGACGTAATACAAATATCATTTTCTTATCTTACACCTATTTGATGTAATTTTCCAAAAAAAATTCAAAAAGAAATTAAACTTTCAAAAATTTTTCAATTCTTTTCTCTTGATGAGTATTTCCATAAGGAATAGTTGGAAGCCAAGGGAAGCTTCTTCCAGTCCATCCTATTGGTAAATCTTTTAAAGTTTCTACTTTTTTAACGTCAAAAGTGATAGAATCTGCCTGAGCAACAATTTCGTCTCTATTTTTTCTCCAAATATCCTCGGCGAGCTTCTTTAGGTCAGATTCTTGATAGAAATTTTCTCCAACTATTTCAGTTTCTAATGTTATTTTAATTTTAATTAAACTCATATATTAGTTGCTCTTTAGAACAAAGACATTCAGGAGCATCAGGAAACTTAACAATTAAATAATTTCCATCAGGTTGATGTTTCAAATTTGGAAAAGTCTCTTGCATTCTTAACGACTCTTCAATACTATAAATTTCTCCCTCGGTATTTTTATTTATTAAAGTTTTTCCAATTTTTATTGGATATTTAGCTAATACCCTTTGACGAATCATAAACTATTTATTAAAATATAAATACATCAATAATCCAATAATAGTTAAATATCCTGCATGGATTAGAACTTTAACGCCCTTAAACCCCACAAATACTCCCATACAGAAACTAACTAGACTACTTAGTTGCGGTGGTTGAGGCGGGTTCATTGGATATTCCATTGTTAACTTTATTTAAAAGTCCTTCGCACGTTCCCTTTAGCTTGTCCCTCAAAGCTCCACCAAGGAAAAAGTGGTCAATTAGAAATACGACCGCTATCCAGTAAAGCGTGTTTTTGTTTTCGTTAACGAAACTTTTAAGACCGTCTGTTATTGAGTTCATAATGTTATTATTTGTTGTTTTGTTTTCTAAAATAGGTCTATCTAATTTGGCTTCTTGTTTAGCTTCTGAATAAGCAGCAGCTAATTCTTTGTACATATCATTTCTCTCTGACTCGTTATTCCATGACCAAGATGTATCAGTTCCATTCTTAAAAAAGATTCTTATTGAATATGGCTTATCACACTGGACATTGTTATTGATGACCGTCATTCTTGAAATTTCATATAAATCTATCGACACCCAAGAATTTGAAAATATTCTATTCATAATTTTTTTCGTTTCATAAATCTTCCGCATATCTCACATCTAGGTGGCCAGCCGCCCAATCCATGAACATAACACTCTTCATCTGGCTCTAATGCCTGAATAGAACAAGAACAAGTATGAGGTTCTTTACAAATATGTTTTTTAATTTTTTTCATTTAATTTAAATAATGATTTCTTCCAAAAGAAACAAATACATCTAAAGAATCACCATTATATTGATTTGCCGATTTTCCTAAATTAAATTCGTCGGGGTATGACACTCCATTGATTGTTACGGCTGGACAATATAAATTAAATAACCCACTTTCATATCCATTAATAATATAACATGGACGAGAAAATTTACCGTCCTTTCTATATTTGAAAGGATAAGGTCCATCAAAATTATTTTTAAATACTTGTCTTGGATTCATATTTTCTCTTTAATCGTTGAAGTTCTGCCCGTTCTTTTATTTCTATTTTCTTGGCAGCTAATTGATTATGTTTTTCTAGCTGGTTAGCAACGAGATTTCTCACCCTTTCGTCGGGAACGATATTGACTGATAATAATATTGCTTCCCGTATCATTTGATTAGGATGGGTTGGAACTGTATGGAAAATATAATCTTTTGCTAATTTTTCATATTCTTCATCTGTATAAAAGTCAATCTTCGTATCTGGAATATCTGTTACAGTCCTTGGATAGGAGCTTATTAAAGCATATTTAGCATTTTCCCATGGCGTTGTTTTCTTTTTCATAATTAAAATTTTTTATTTACAATCTCCATTAGTACAAATTGGACGGCCCGAAGACGTATAAGACAACGGGTATTTACATTTAGGACACTTACCGATGGCCAAATAAATTTTCCTTTTTAGATAAAATCTTTTGTAAATAACCCACGGAACATCTTTAACACCAATATATAGAGATACAAAAAACAATATCAAAGCTATATAAAAAATTGACTCATTCATAAATCTTTATCCAGAATACAAGGTAGTTGAGAAATCGTCAAGGAAAAAGAAAAGGGCTAGAGAGATTATCTCTAGCCCGTGATTTAAAACTATTTAAAGTTATTCTTGGTTTAACTTTTCTAGTTCGATAATGTAATCCAAAACGGCCTCAGAAAAACCGTCAATATGGTTCCAAGCCCCATATCCGACACCATTTTGATAAGCGGCAACATTGATAATATACCCATTACTTCCTTTACGAGGATTTATTACCCTGTCATGAGATTGTTCGTCTGTAAAAACAATCAAACGTTCGTATGGAATATTAGATACGTCACCTATGGCTTTCCCTAAATAAGTTCCAGAATGAGTCTGACTATTCTTAATGGCGTCCCTCAAGGCAAATCCTCTACGAGAAGGAACTTGCACGGTTGCATTAGAGAAAGTAAAGACCTCTACATCTTTAAACATTTCTCTAGCAAGAATAGCTAGTCCACTTGCCCCGTCGTCCCTTGTAGACTCGGACTTAGCACTCATAGGAGCATTCATAGAACCCGAAACGTCAATAAGAAGAACAGTTTTACCTGGAATCTTAGAGCCCTTGTCCTCTATAGAACGAAACATTGCCGCCTCAAGCTCTGGCTCAAGGTTTGGTGCGTATTTCGCAGCAGTAATAAAACGATAAGGAAGAACCCTATCTGTCTTCATACTTGCCAACGCACTTCGAACTAAGTCTTCGGAAACACCTGTTTCCTTAAAGTTACGAAGATTTCTCAAAAGAGCCAATCCTCCCAACTTATTTTCGGCCAAAAGACGCTCCCAAGCTTCTTTCTTATTCTCTCCTTGAGAAGCAGAAAGTGAAACCTCCCACGTATCAGGTGTAGCCAACTTAGCTTCCACAAACTCGTGTTTCTTTTTACTGTGTTCCTTATTTGAATACCAACAGGTAGAACAAAAACCACCAATTAACTTCTTCCAAAGCTTTTCTTGGTCTTTATCCTTGGGTTTGGCATGACAAAGAAATAGAACGTCTCTCAAAGAGATAGCTGCCTCACGATTATATTTCGCGAGTTGATACTCATTAAATTTTGTAAAAGCTGCCGCTAGACCCTTTTTAACTTGAGCAGACAAGGGTTGCTTTCCACCCTTCCAATAAATTGACAAAAATTCAGACAATTCATCTGGACGTTGAATAATACTAGCCAATACATCACCGACATATTGGCGATGAGTCTTTAACGGAGCCATAGCTCGGGCAATTAAAAGGGGAACGTGACGAAGCTTTCCCTTTGTTCTTACTTCTTTAGCTAATTCAGCAACCTTGTTAGGTTTAACCTTCTCAACTAAGGAGCAAATTCTCTTCGCAATCTCTTCTCCTGACTCATAGAATGAATCTTCCCACAACATTGTTGACAAGACAGACCGACGCAAAGACAACTCTGCCGAGGTTCTTGACGCAGGAGCGCCCTCATGGGTAACTAACGGGGTAACGGAAACGGTTGATACTGGAGCCTTATTTAACTTCATATTTTTACTTTCTAATGAGAAATTTTATATTGACATTCCAATGTCAGATACAAATACTACATTTAGGGGGATTATCCACCCATGAATCTATTCTAGGGAACAGTTGTTGATTTGTCAAATCTTTTTAGAACTCTTCTTGATTTTTAACTACCTGCAAATGTCCGCTTGTAGTAGAAGAAATCCACCTAGACAAAAGTTCCATTAAAAATTGATAATCTTGATTTATCATATTTTTGTCTTTAGGGGCCGTTTGCATTCCTATATATTGCCCCTTTTTCTCGTGACTATTTAAAACAACACGAACAAATGACGAAACATTATATCGTTCACAAATTTTAAATAAATTATTAACCGCCTCATGTATTTCAGCATCCCTATCCGTTAATTGATTAACGTCAACTTCTATACCTGATTCTGTATTTTTCATATTTTTTTAATTATTAAATTTCCATCTGTAATCACAGCATAGTGTTGTAAAAATGTATCTAATGCTATGTTAACACCCGTATTAGGACGATAAACATTAGATAGACAATCAGCAGAACTTATTCTATTTATTAAAATATCTCCAGAAATTATTTTGGGGAAATCTTTACTTGGAGTATGACCAAATATTTGAGATAAGCCGGGAATAGGTTTAAACTCTTCATTAGCGCCAAGCCATAATAGTCCCCCAATTAAACCTCTTGGTGGATGACATCGTTCGTCGCCATATTGAAGAAACCAATGATTTCCTTCTTCGTGTTTTATTTCTTGAAGACACTTTTCTGATTCTTTTAATAAAAAATCTTTAATGTTAGAAGTAGTTACGCCTTTATCTTTCCACAAAGGAGGAAGAAATGTTTCATGAAGACCAGCATGGGAAAGAAACCACCCATCAACAAACCAAAAAAATCTCCATTTATCCCAATGTTCTTGCTTTAGAACAGAAGCAACAGCTACCGACTTTTTTGGATTCCAACCATAAAAATGAGTGTGATATGACCGAGAGCAATAAGAAATATCGTGGTTTCCAAAGAGAAAAAGAAATTTATTAGAATTTTCTAATTTACTTTTAATAAAGTAGGCTGTTAAAAGAGCCTCATTGCTTCCATCATTGAAAGAATCAAACAAATCTCCCAAAAAAATACACTTATCAAAAGGTTCCTCCCTGTCGATAATGGCTTGGGCTTTATCTATTCTGTTATGGATATCGCTAATTACGATAATTTTCGGCATCTCTCATTGTCTCATTTGATTGCTAGACGGTCAACTAATTTCTATTTGTTCTTTCGTATATGGATATTCGTCTAATTCGGGAAATTTAACTATATAATACCAACCAGTTGGTTTGAAGTCTATATTTGGAAAGTTTTCCTTCATTCGGTGAGAGTTCTCAATACGCAAGATAATTCCCTCTTGATTTTTGGGAATTACTATTTTGCCAATTCTAATAGAATTTTTAGCTATAGCTTTCATCGCCACCATTCTGGAATTTCCCGCTTAGTCCACTTCGCCAAATGACGTTTTGAAATACAATAATATCTTCTATAGTCATAAACAGCACTATCACTTAAAGGAATTTCTGATTTAAATGGACCAAAACATCTTGGCCAATCAGTTAATCCTCTATCTGGCAGTTCTGACAAAGGAATATTTGCTGAAATCCAATCTAAATATCCTCTACATTTATGTTGATGGGTTTTAGAAAAACGATAAAAAAATTCATCGCACAAAGCATAAGCATGTTGTAACGTCCAATCAAAATTTTGTAAAGAATCTCTGACCCAACAAGACATTGGATGATTAACGTGTCGGGATTTATGAACCCACGGCCAAGGATTAAACTTTCCTTCTGGGAAAGCAATGCCCATCATCTCAACAGATTCTAAGATAATCTTTCTTACGTGAGAATCGTTATTAAATCTAGCCGCTTGAACTGGATTTATGTCTAAAACAAAAAGATTCATATTATAATGAAGTCAATAACTCTATTTTACTACTAAAACAATCTTTTTGGGGAATGCTGTGCCAACGACCGCCCTCTTGAAATTTATAATGAATTTCTGATTCTCTAGGGGTAACTTCAATACTAATCATTATAGCTGGAAAATGTACAGGTTTATTATCAAACATAAACCATAATATTTCTCCGACTGCATATTTTGTTGTAATATTCATATAGCTACATACCAATTAGATGGACTTTTATTTGTGCCTTGAAGGGCTATTCCAGCAAAAGCGCATAAAACGCCCCATTCAGCGCAAGTATATTTTAAGTTTTTAAAACGAGATTGTATTTTCTTCATCGTCACTATTCCTCGTGTTCGAAATAAATACAAGCTTAAAGCATTGAGAACTGGAGAATATTTGTTGGGTGCCTCTATTTTTTTACGATAAGCGTCTTCTTTGTCGGTATCAATAAAAACTGCTCCTTTTTTAACATTATAATAACAATATTGCATAATATTAATTAATTAACTCATCGGGAGAATTATCTATAATCCCAGTATCTTTAATAACTCTTAAAGCTTTATCGTCTACGAAATGGGTAAATGATGGTTTTTTATCGGGAGTAATATCTAATTCTGGAAGATTGTTTTCTTTTAACCATTGCCTAATTAAATAGTATTGATGTTCTACCCCTTCTTTTGTATGCCAATCGCCGAGACTTACTCTTGCAGTCCAAATAGTTACTTTATAACCACTTGCAAGCCAAAATCGTAACTTATTCATCATCTTCTCTATTGGACGACCAACTAAAGAAATATCACCAGAATATTCGGCTAAAGTGTTATCTAAATCTAACGCAATATGTATTTTTTTCATATTTTATTGTAATTTTAATTCTTTTCCGCATCTAGAGCATCTATCGTTCCATTTTTTACCCATCCATATCTGGTTATCTTTTCCAATAAAATGATATTCAGATAATAAAATGTGTCCAACCAAAAAACAAATTAATTTATTTAACATAATTATCCTAATGGGGTTAATTTTTTAGCTACGAACATAACTATTTTATAAATGAATTCCATAACAAAGACTATTCCCAACGCGGTTCCTCTTATACAAAAGGAATAAGGTCTATATAGATATTTATACCAAAAAGTTTTCGTCTGTTTAATATTTTTTATGACAGCCGAGTGCATATATTTAATAGAAGTTTGATATTCTTTATTTGAATGTCTTTCTTCCTTTTCTACGGAGGCTTCACTAAATACACCCTTAATAATTAAAACATTAAATACAATAAAAAAATTATCTCCATTCTCGTCTTTATTAACTAAATATCCGCCAACATAAACATTTCCAGATAGCAAATCTTGGACCTCTGTCTTAATTAAACCAGTTCCAGTTTCATCTAAATAAAGCTTATTATCTAGAAAAGAATATTTCGCTCCGGTTTCTGGAAGTCCGATAACTTGCCACTGAAAAAGTTTCCAATCAACATCATTAGCGAGCTTTCTTACTTCATCTGAAAACGGTAAGTATTTTAGTGCTTCTGGCCAATTTAAAAAGCTAAACGAGTTGTCCATAATTTTCTAATATTAATTTCTTTGCATTATTTCTAGCAAAATGTAATCGACTCATAACTGTTCCAATGGGAATTTTAAGTTTTTCGCTTATTTCTCGATAAGATAATTCTTCTTCTAGGGCTAGTCTAATAATAGTAGAGTGTTCCGGTTTCAGTTTATTCAAAACAATATCTATAATTCCTCGGAGTTCTCTAAGGTCTTCTTTCTTAGAAAGAATCTTTTCTGCCGTTTCTTCTAAAATAGCATCTGCCCCCAAAGAAATATATTCATAATCATTATTATGGTCTTCCTGTGAAAAATGAAGCGTTGAAACTTCATGATGTTGGATTTTATTTCGAGATTTTATAAAGTTTAGGGCTTCATTTCTTATAATTACAAATAACCAAGTATTAAAAGAAGAGTCCTGACGAAAATTTTTAATTTTTCTCCAAACTTTCTCGGAGGCTATTTGGATAATATCATCAGCATCGGTAGATGGAATATTGTATTGGGAAAATAAACGTTGTTTAAAAAATGGAAGATGTATTGATAATAGTTTGGTAAACGATTCTTCACATCCATTTTGAGCTTTATTAATAAGTTCTTTTTCGTCCATTATCTATAGTCCTTTCTCAAGAGCCTCCATCTAGTGCTATCACACACGATTTCTCCATTATCAATTTTTTGTAACATAATAAGAATATCCTCTGGAGAATCATAAATATACTTGTGAGGAAAAGTTCCAAATAACCAAATGGGGCAGCACTTTTTTCCTCCTTCCACAGATAAGAAAATTGGTTTCTTCATGTAATTCGCCGTAAAAATTTCTTCGGCAGAGCCCCATGAAGCGACATCGGGGGTAATATGAGCAAAAATAAAATCAGACCTATCAACCAAATTAAGGTCAAATATTCGTGTTTCTTTCATTGCTATAGAAAGCGTATCGAAATCTCCAGTTTCTCTTAGGTGGGAATTTTTTTTAATGGTTTCCTCTCCCTCTTTAATATCTTTTAAGAAAGGTTTATCGTATGGATTAAAAACAATAATCCCCATTGCTTGTAATGCTGGGGTAACTCGCTTTCTCCATTGGGCTCCCATTGCTGGATTAGCCTCCATATTTCCAACTAGATATGTTCTAGTTCTCCATAGGAGATTCGGATTTTGTTTTATCATTCATTAATGATACTAATGATTTGTAGAAACGTCAAGAGGTTTATCGTCCTGAATAAAAACATAATCTTTCCAAGCAGAATTATTTTGATTTAAACAGGTAATAATTCGAGAAATAGTATCACAAGATTCTATTCCAAAAAAACTATCCTCAGTCAAATTTTCTCTCCAAATGAGCTTATTATAATAATAAATAGATAATAAATCATTCTCTATTACAAGAAGAATCTTATCTATTTTAATTTCTGAACTGGAAATTTCTGCTTTTACAGCAATATTAAGAACTTTTGAAATATAATGAAGTTCTCTGACCAAACCTGTTGTTATCATACTAATAATTCTTTAAGAGCATTAAGAGATGTTAATATTTGACTTTCTCCAACAGTTTTTGTATCCTTGTGCAATTTGTGATATAATTGACACATTTCCCTATCTCTAGCCCTTTCCATAATAATAATCTGGTCTATTAGCTCTAAAGCTATTTTTAATTTAAGTTCAGGGGATAAATTTTCCATATTATTTAACAACAAATTTTGTGAGGGATTCTTTTTCGAGGCGTTTTTTATATTCTAAAGCATCTTTACGCCCTTGAGACGTTCGGGGGAATGCTCCGTATATGAAACGTTTTTTTTGAGATAATACTAGGTAACAAGTCTTTTTTTTCATGATGAATAAGTTCTCTATATTTTTTTAAATAAACGTCCATCTCTAAATCTTCCCTATGGAGTTTTTTTAATAAAACAGACAATTGACTACGCAAAAAATCCGCGTCATCGTCTCTATATTCTTCATCGGCTTGTGTTATTTCTAATATTTTTTTATTAATTTCCTTTTCTAAGAAATTAACGCTTTTTATTATTATTAGTGCTTCTATTAGAAGTTTTTCTTTAAGAGAAACTATATCTTCCATAGATTATTAGACTAATAAACATAAAAAATATTTCAATTGATGGACTCGGATGGAGTTGAACCATCGTCTTTAAAAAAATTCTCATTTGATGCTACAAGTTTATTTAATTATTAGTTCTTACTAAATACATAATTAACAAGAATCTTTAGTAATATTTAAATGATTTTTCCGTTCACATTTAAAACTGAACGTTTTTCCTCGCTGTTTCGACATATAAGATAGCGAGAATCTCTTAGATATCGGTATGACCATTAGTTAGGCCATAACAGTTTCGCGTTCAAGCGTGATAACACGCATAGAGGCGAGCTTTTTCACTAATTTGCTTTTGGCAGTTAATGTTTTGTCCGTTTATTTAAGTGGCCAACGAACGTCCACTACTTGCATCTAGTAACAATTTTATTAAATCGAAACCAGTACGAGCCCAAATCAAAGAACTATCCTATAATACACCCGCTTTAACTATCTGTCAATGATTTTAGATGCGATGTATTTATCCCCCAATAATTCCCTGCTCTTTTTTGCGGCCTCATCAAAGCATTTATTAACAAGATAATGGGTAAAGGTCAGTTGACCATCCCAGGGGATTATCTTCATCATAAATGGGAATTCTAACTGTTTATACATATTATTAATTACATTTACTATACCCACAATGAGAGCATGTTAGACATCCCTCTTTTCTTTCTAATTCATGTTCACAAGTAGGACAATTTTCCCCACTAACTTTAGTTCCATCTTTGATATATTTTTTAAGTGTTCTTGCTAAGACTTTACTAAAACAAACTATTGGACCTTTAGTTTTTTCTAATTGATGAACAACAAAAGAAATATCAGAACCATGTCTTAATCCAATACTAATCATTCTTGTAAGTCCATCGGCGACATCATCACTATGGCCGTTAGTAAGTTCATACTCTTCTTCTTCGCTTATAAAAAGATATTTACCCCTTGTCTTTTTAACTATTTCTCCTGTTTTACATTCTTTAGGAATAAAGATGGATTTATCTTTTTCTTGATTAATTCCTGTAAATACTTCGTAAGGTTGTCGGTCTTCTCCAAAAAGACCAACTGCTACATAATATTTTTTTCCATTTAAAACAAAATGATGTAATTCTCCAGGAAGTTTATTTGGACGTTTTGGAGCTGTTGTTATAGGGAGATTCACCTTTTTCTTTTCCGCCAATACATTCATCATTGTCCCAGCCCTATAAGTAGTAATACCCTTTAAGGTTTCACTAAGATAAGCGTTTAAATAAATATCCTTAAACTTTTCAAATGGATAATCATTAGCTATATTAACTGTCTTTGAAATAGAACTATCTACCCATTTAGCAAAACCTTTCAAATCAGTTATATGTTCTTCTACAGTCAAAGAAGAAGCAGTTACGGCCCAATTAGCCTTCGGATTCCATAATTTTTTAGATATTAACCATCTGACTCCATAATCAATACATTCTACTTCTTTGGTTAATCCTCTATTTCTATCTATTTTATAAATAGTTCCCTTATGCTCCCCCTTTAAAATATTGTCTTCTCCCTCTTTAACCCATTTAAACATAGGGGTTTCTTTAAATTCTCCCTCCCAATATTTAGGACACAAAGGAAGAACATCGGTGGGACATTCGTCAACAATAACAGTTCGAATATATTCCGATAAAAACAAAGGCTCAATACCACCAGATACAACATTAGCTAATACTCCTGTATTTCCTGTTGGTTGGCATGAAAATAGGGCTGAATTTCTAATTCCATGAACACCCATATCTTCTAAAACAGATAAAGGAATTCCAATATCTTTAAAAAACTTATGTCTAGAATGTTTAGATGGAGAACAACCATCAAACATACCTTTTTCATTAGCTAATTGAACAGAAGCCTTTACAGCCATATTAGTAAAGGTTTTCATAATCTTATCTTTAAGAACTTCTGCTTCATTAGTCCCAAATCTAATATTCATCATATAAAGCATTGAACCCCAACCCATTACCCCTAAACCGATTCTCCTTCTTTTTTCAATAGACTCTTTATATTCTGGGAGGGGGGCTCCGGTTAATGAATTAACATTATCAAGAAAACGAACAGCCCACGGAACATACTTAGATAAAGCTTCAAAATCAAAAGATTGGTCGTCCTTTACAAACTGAGTTAAATTAATAGAAGCCAAATTACACACAGCACCAAAAGGAAGACATTGCTCCCCACACGGATTTGTGCTTGCTATATGAGCCTCTGGACCACCATAGTTCCAACAATGGGATTCATTAGCTCTATCTAAAAATAAAACTCCAGGGTCATTTCTTTCATAAGTGCTAGCCATTATTAAATTCCACAAATCCAAAATATTAATTGTTTTATAGACTTTAACGGGATATCCTTTGGATTTCCATAGAGATATATTACCATCCCATTCTTCTTTATATTTAGGATGTTGAGTATCAGGGAAAACTAAGTCCCATTTATTTAATTCTTCTATTTTTGACTGTAACCCAACGGCAAGTGATGCTTCTTGAGATGTAAAATTTTGTTTGTCTATTTTTTTAAGTTCATTTTCAATAAATTTAATCTCAACAATTCTATCCATAAACTCATTAGAACAATTAACAGATAAATTAAACTTATTTAAACGACCATCCTGCAATTTGGCAGTAATCCATTCCTCAATGTCAGGATGCCAACAATCCAAAATTCCCATCATGGCACCCTTTCTAATTTTAATTTTTCCTTCTTTATTTGCCTTTTTCTTGCCAGAACCAGCAGTTATTATATCAGAAGATGTATTAAATAATTCTGCATATTTAACAGCGCCAGGAGTTTCAACTCCAATACCATAAATAAAAGAACCACGAGGACGAATAAAAGAAAAATTCATACCCCAACCACCTTCTGATTTAAGAGTCATCGCCTGAGATAATAATACTGAAAATATCCCTTCTAATGAATCTTGGTCATATTTCGGTTTTGGACCGACGAAACAATTCATCCAAGTAGTTCCCTTCCAATCAGTTCCAGCATTAGCTAAAATTCTTCCGCCAGGAACTATTTTAAAATTAGACAATAGTTCTAAAAACTTTTCTTCCCATTCCTCTTTTAAGTCATTTTTTTCAGCAGAAGCGACGGCTTTAGCAACTCTAGCTAAGGTATCGTTTATTGAATTATCAGAATGATGTTTGTAAGTGGTAAACCAAACTTCGCGAGAAAAATCGTCAATGAATTGTGTCATAATTTTAGGCATGATATATTACAGTAAAAAATTGCTATTTGAAAAAATAATTAAGGAAAAAGATATAAGTCGGCAAAAGATATTTGGGCGACATTAGCTATTTTTAATATTGTCGGGAGGATATCGCTATCTTTATTGTTTTGCCAAAATCCTCTCCAATATTGTAGGGCAACAGTTTCTCTATGAGCCCTTTTACATGGACATCCAACCCCAACCATATCTCTTGTTTGTACAAGAGTATCTAATGCTGTCTTTTGGGCCTCTGTAAAGAGTTCTCTTTGTGGTAAATACCAATCTGAGAAATCCCATAGATTATAAAATATAAGCATTCCTTCTGTCACCTTTTTGGGTTCTGGGAAAATTGGTTGTAAAAGAGAATTAAGTTCGTTTATAGATAATGGAACTGGTTCGTCATTAACTTTAATCTCTTCAATTATTTGAGCTGGTTGAGTTTTAATTGGAGAAAGTTGATTTTTTATCCGTTGTCCGACAAACTCATTCATATAGTTTTTTGATTATCCATCTAAAAAGGAAATACCCTAGTATTGATAATAATATATTTAAACCTAAAGTATAAAATGGTAAAAAAACTAATGATAAAATATTAATCCATACCCCAAAACAAATTGGACAATTTAACATTCGTGTTGGGAAACTGGGAAACTTATATTCTAAGAAGTCTGGATAACTTAATGGAGTCATACCCTTTTTACAATCTTCCTCATAAGGAGCATATTTTAAAAACTTTAGTCTAAATAACTTCGCCCACTCTATAAAAGCATTAGTATCAAACCAAATATATAAAACAACTATAATAAAAGATATCCCATAAATTAATTCCATATTTTAATTTTCCCTTTCGCCATTATATTTCGATTCTTTAAAAAAAGAATAGGTGTTCGCCACCAAAATATAACACAGTAACAATATACACAAAGAAGCCATCCATAGTTAGACAACCAAAAGTTTTTCTTATTCTACCGAAATTTTCTTGAATATTTACAAATATTTGTGTATCTATTGTTGAAGAACAAAAACTAGCATAGTAAATACCTCACTATATATTTTAAAAAATATATTCTTTTAGCAGCTATGAACTATGTATGAACAAAAGGCGAAAATCCTTTTCAGCCCGCCGAGAAGACAACGGAAGGGTTTTCCCAAGTTGCCCTACCAAACTGGAGGGGAAAAGTAATAACTAGGCCGCAGTTGGCACCCGGCGGCGACAAAGCTGAAGCCAATCAGACGCAATAAGGGACAGGCACCATTCATTGATGGTAAAAAAAGAGGCTATCTTAATAAGATAGAAGTTGACAGGAATCCGCTAGACCTGAAAAGGTGAAATCGGAAGTATAAATGAGTTCTAGGCTCTCTCTCATCACCAATATTTATATTGGTAGCTTCTGGAAGCCGAAAGGCTATAAATCTCAATGCACTCTTCGCAAACTCCCGGCGAATTCAAAAAATATAACGGGACTTCAAGAATAGAGTCATTATTTTCCCTCTAGAGTTTTTTAATAAACTCTCTAGGGGGAAATTTCACCCGGTATATTTGCTTAAGAATTCATCATTAAGAGTCTACAAAAGAATTACGTTTAAAACTTTAATAAGACCATTCGTGAATATTTTACCCACTTCTACCGTCAAACTTTTATGGAAATTATGGAAAACGAAGTCATGGCTGATATTGTAAAACGTCCTATAATTAAAGATTCAGGACAACGGGAAGATTTCTCAACTGGTTCAAAAAGAGACACCCGAAACGGTAAAGGGAGATTCGATTTACTTCCTTTGTTCGCTGAGGAAGAATTGGCTAAACATTTTGAGGCTGGGGCCGTAAAGTATGGAGACAATAATTGGCTAAAGGGCCAACCTTTATCCAGGTATTTAGATTCAGCTCGTAGACATTTAAATAAAGCCGCTAGAGGCCAACGAGACGAACCTCATTTTACTGCTGCCGCTTGGAATATTATGTGTCTTATTGACACTATGAAAAGAATAGAACTTGGTCTTTTACCTGAAAGTTTAAATGACCTTTTACCAGTTTTACCAGAAGAAGTAGAAAAACTATTATGATTTCTCCTAATTTACTAATGATGGGTAAGTCTGATACTGAACTTATCCGATTAGTTAAAAATGACGCTGATAATGAAGCTATTTTAGAAGTATGCAGAAGATACGAGAATATTTTTTACAAAATCTGCCAAAGATATTCTTCGTCTCTTACCAAGGTCGGAATTGACGTTAACGATATTTTCGATGAGAAGTATTATATTATTTTTTATTGTATCTGTTCATTCAAACCATCTAAAAAAACTAAACTCTCTACTTGGATAGGAAACTATGCCAGGTATCTTTGTCTTAATGCTATAAATTCTAAGAAATTTATTTTACCATCTTCCGATGAAGAAATTAAACAGAAAATCGAAGAGACTCAATGTAAGAACGTCTTTCTTAAAAATGAAGACAAACAAGGAGAGTATTCTTTTATTTTAAATATTCTATCTCAACTCAAAGACCCTAGAATTTATAATGTATTTAATTTAAGATATTCTCATTTGCCAAACAAAATGATTTGGTCTAGAATAGCTTCATCGTTAGGTCTTTCTACTCAAACCGCTATCAACTTACATAATAAAGGATTGAGAATATTAAAAACTAAAATTAAAAGTAAAGATTTCTGTGATTTTATTTAAAAACATTTGAATAATCTATCAATACTTTACATCATATAATTAGCCCAACAACGGGCAAACTACAAATAAAACTATGAAACAAACTACAAATGATACAAATGGTAATAGCGGCGGAAATAGCGGCGGTAACGCTTGGAATAGGAAAGAGCTTGGTGTATTCTGGAGTAAAGAAACCAAGAACACTGGGGAAAAATATCTAACAGGAATAATTAATTTAAAAGCTCTCGGGTTTGATAAAGATGTTCCTGTTGTCGTCTTTACCAATAAGAACAAGCAAAAGGATAGTCATCCAGATTTAAGAGTCTATTTATCAGAAAAGCCTACTCCCACAGCCGCAGCGCAGCCAGTAGCTACCCCCTCAGTAATTCCACAGACGCCTAAACCCTCAAACAAAGAGTTAATTTAATCCTTTGTTTTGCCAATATAATAGTTTAAATATTATTATGTTGGTTATATTTTATGCGAAAATTAGCTTTACACCTACCTATTAATTCGGTTTCTTTTGGACAAGTATCTACATTGCTTTTAAGAACTATTTGGGAGAAGGAACAAAAAGGAGAATCTGATATTAATTGGAATTTATTTCCGATTGATGTTATAGACCTTGGCTCTCAAACAGCATTACCACAAGAATTCGTTCAATGGTTACAACAGAAAATCGCTAATTCAATGGAAACGTTTTCTAGAGATACTCCTATGTTTAAATTATGGCACTTAAACGGGAGCTTAGAATCTTTTTCTAGAAATCAAACGTTATTATCTTTTTACGAGTTGGATAATCCAACGAAAATAGAACTTAATATTGCAAGAAATAATAATAAATTATGTTTGTCTAGTCAGTATGCAGTTAACGTATTTAAGATATACGGCGTGGAGGCTAACTTTCTACCATTGGCATTTGATTCTTTTAATTTTAGGACTATCAATAAACAATTCCATACTGATGGAAGGATAGTATTTAATTTGTGTGGTAAACTCGAAAAACGAAAACATCATGCAAAAGTAATTCAAGCTTGGATTAAAAAATATGGTAACAATTCTAAATATGTTCTCCAATGCGCCGTATATAATCCTTTCTTGGGGGAAAAGGGTAATAATGAGCTTCTTGGGCAAATATTAGGTGGAAATAAACCATTTAATGTAACATTTTATCCTCACATGAAAGAAAATCAAATCTATAATGAATTTCTTAATAGTGCTAATATCATTATTGGTATGTCTGGTGGTGAGGGTTGGGGGTTGCCTGAATTTCATTCTGTAGCTATTGGTAAACATGCTATTTTATTAAATGCTCATGCTTATAAAACGTGGGCGACAAAAGATATGGTAACTATGGTTCAACCATCAGGAAAAATTTCCGCTGTAGATGGAATGTTTTTTAGACCAGGAGATGTTTGGAACCAGGGAAATATTTTTGATTGGAACGAAGAAGAATTTTTACAAGCTTGTGAAGAAGCGGTTATCAAATATCAAAAAAATCCAATAAACAAAGAAGGACTAACTTTACAAGAAAAATTCTCGAAAGATAAGTTTTTAGATTCTGTTATTTCTCTAACAGAGGCTCAATCATGAACCCCCCATTAATATCTTTAAGAAACTTTTCTAGTGACCAATATATTCTTGATAAAGTATTTTATCATAATTGTTATAGACTTCCACATTTTAATAAAGAGTCTTCTACTCAAGATAAAGTTGTTGTAGATATCGGCGCTCATGCAGGATATTTTTCTGTTACGGCTTTATTTCTGGGATATAAAGTTTATGCTTTTGAGCCGGTCGTAGATAATTTATCAGTTTTATTAGAAAATACATCTAAGCATATAAACTCTTCTGTTTTTGTATTTCCAGTTGGGGTTTCTACTAATAATTCTAATATTCAGTTATTAAATAAACCAGTTCTTAATAATTCGATGTTTGATTTTGCTTATTTGTCAGAAAATCTAACACAAACACATGTTCCTGAAGATTCATATCCAATTTCAGTATTCTCATTAGCTTCATTGTTGAGAGTTTTTGTATCTAATCATATGATTGATTATTTAAAAATCAATCTAGGATATGGAGAAGCATTTGCATTAACTAATCATAAAGATTTTTCTATTGTTAGTAATATTTGTGGAGAATTTAGTTTAAGTGAGATTTCTTCTGAAGGACTTTCATCTTTTCTGAAAAGCGTCGGCTTCACAAATGTTTTAGTGGAGCCAATTAATGATGATTCTAGAGCTTTATTTTTTGCTTCTAAGGGAAAATTAGAAGACGCTTTTATTACTTCATAATTTATATGGGACTATATTTATATCAAAATCCAAACACAAAAGAGATTATTGAAGTCGTTCAAAAAATGAATGACGAGCATACGTTTTTTAAAGATGGAATAAATTGGATAAGATTATTTACTTCTCCATGTCCAAAAATCGGAATTAATCCATTTTCTCAAGAAGACTGGAATAATCAAACTCGTAATACCAGGGGAACTATCGGAGATTTATGGGATAAATCGGCTGAATTATCAGAAAAAAGAGCTAAAAAAAGCGGTGGTATAGACCCAATTAAACAAAAAACTGCCGAAGCTTACAGAAAGAAAACTGGTAAACCTCATCCACACGAATAATGAAAACTCTACAGAATTGCGGAAAATTGATAGTTAAAGAATCCCCAATAGAAGGATTTGGGGTCTTTGCCACAGAAGACATTCAAAAAGGGACTATTCTTGAAGAAGTTCCTTTTGTTACCATTCCAAATTGGGCATCCTTTGGTAAAGCGTTATATGATTTTTTATCAACATCTGAATGGATGGGTGATAAAGTAAAATATACAGAAAATTTAAGAAAAAACTTGGGTTTTAAAGACCCAGAAAAATACTATTTTAAATGGTTTCCCCAGCATCAATTAGATAAGAGTCAAATTTCTTATACAGTTCTTCCTTTAGGATTTGGATGTATTTATAATAGTTCTAATACCCAGAACAACGCGGGTTGGGTTATTAAAGATAGTCTTTTTATATTTAAAGCAGAAAAGGATATTCAAAAAGATGAAGAGGTAAAAACGTTTTATGGATATTTTTTAAGTGAAAATGGAACAATATTTAATTGCGATAATGTATTTAATATTGGATTAGATATCATTAACGGAACTCTTAAATTAAAAATGTTTAGATTTAGTTCTATTGAAGTTTTTGAGGCAAGTCGGGTCCATCCAACATATATTCGTGGTCAAAAAATGTTAGCAGATTCTAAAGACGGACTTTCAATTAAAAAAATATCTTCGTCTAACTCTCCTACTGAAGACCAACAAGCAGTAGATGTTCCAGAAGTTGCTACACTACAGGATGTATATACAAGATTATCTGAATGTAAGAACCTTCCTAGAACTTTCTCTAGAATTCATATTGAATATACTAATAGAGAAGGAGAAATAGTTAAAGACGTTTTAGTATTTAAAAATTCTTGATATCTTCGTGGTTTTTGTATTTGTATATTATTTCTATCCATTTAAAAAATTCTTTTTCATTCATATTCATTTTCATGGATTGTAAATCTTTGTGAATCCATTGTATATTATCTAATTCATAACCCTTAGAGGAATCTATTCTATCTAAAGATGCAGTTTGGTTTTTGTAATTTTTATAATTAATTTCTAAATTTATCGGTTCTCCAGATAAAGCACATTTTCCAAATTGTTTCTCAAACTGCTTCCAAGCATCTTTTATTGTTATATTGAAAGATAAATTTCGATGTTTCGCCCCACTTTTTACTCTCCAAAAATAGCTTCCATTTATTTTCCCATATCTCGTTAATTTTAAACATCCACAACTTTTACATTCTCCATTTTTTAAATTTCTTAGTCTAACGATTTTAATGTTTCCACAATCACAAAGACATTCCCATTTAGACATATTATCTACTGAATTTTTAACTCTTGATTTAATAATAAGTTTTCCGTATCGTAAACCTATATATTTTTTTAATGCTTCTTGAATATGCTCGTCACTGTTTCTAATTGGTATATTAAACTTTTTTAAATAATTTAATACCGTTGAATAACTTACTTTTAATTGAAAGGCAATATTCTTGCTACTGAGTTTTTGATTAATATATAATTCGTATAATAAATTTTTATCCATATATGTAAATAATTACACTAATTAATTCCATCAAGTGAATAAATATCATCAGATTTCCCTCAAACTACTATAATAGTTTGAGGTTTTTTGTTATGAATTTTACTTTATTTTTAAATTCCAGAGGAAGAGTTGAGCAGCTTAAAAGATTTATTGAAGTGGTCGAAAATGTTACAATTAATTTAGCAGAAACAGAATTAATAATTACAGGCGATAATGATGACCAAGAAACCGTAGAATTTTTAAATTCTCTAAATTCTAGAAAAACTCTTATTTTTAATCCCATAATCGGAGATAGACCAAAAAGTTTATGCGGCTCATATAATAATATGGCAAATAGAGCTAGCGGGAAATATCTATTTGTAATGAACGATGATGCTGAAATATTGACTATGGGTTGGGATGAAATTGCATTAAAGAAAATTTCCGACTTTAAAAAAGAAAAAAATATTAAAGATGATATAATTTTTGGCGTTACTTCTGATACAAGTGTCGATAAGGCCCACACAAAAGAATACCCATCTTTTCCAATTATTAGTAAACAAGCAGTAAACGTTCTTGGATTTTTTATGCACGATAATTTTGTTGGTTTAGGTGGAGATAGTTCTATTTATCGCGTATATCAAGAGTCTCAACGATTAGTAGATATGACCGCAATAGTAGTAGACCATATTTACCATAATACTATTTATAAAGTAATGGCTCCAGATAAAACTGCTGCTGAGATGAGAATGAATTCTGCCGTTAATCCAGTTGACCCATTTTCTTTTGATGTATCAGATGATGTTAAAAAACTACAAGATTTTATTAAAGCTACCAACAAATAAATATGACTGAACAATCATTAAATTGCGACAGAAGATATACCCATACATTTGCTGATTTGGTCGATAGACTAAGTATATGTATTCTAAAAAGTATTTTTATTCCATCAAATAAGAAAGCTTATGATGCGGAAATTCAAGACATAATGCACGATATCGACTTGATTATCTCACAAAAAAATGTTACTCTTAATGCAGAATCGGTAAGAGCCATACAAATCCTAATGCTTTCCAACCGATTTATTTGGGAAAATGAGAGTAAATGTAGAGCTGGGGAAAATCAAGACTTTTCTTTATTAAAAATTACACACTCAATCAATGGAGTTCGAAATACTGCGAGAAATGTATTGTCTAAAGAGATGGGTGAAAGATTAGACTTAAAAGTTGATTGTCTCGCCGCAGAATTACAAACTGATTTCCAAAATTGGAACTTATTTAATAATGAATCAACCACGAATAGTTAATTATGACTTTTATATTAAAGGGGTTTTTGGATTAGAATTTGATTCTTTCAAAGATGAGCGTGGTTATAATTTTGAAGGATTTAATCATAATTACTTAAAAAGGATACCTGCTTTAGATTTAGTATTTAAAGTTGATTCTTTTTCAAAATCCCGAAAATGGACATTAAGAGGTTTCCATGGAGACAAACAAAATCATAAATTAGTTCAATGCCTTTCTGGAAGAATTCAATTAATACTATTAGATGCAAGACCTAATAGTTCGTCTTATGGAAAGACATTAGATATTGGGGTGATTTCTGGAGCTTTACCGAAAGCTTTTATTCTACCTCCTGGAGTATTAAATGCTCACTTATGTTTAAGCGAAGAATGTATATTTTTTTATAAACTAACTTATGGTTATGTTCCAATAGCAGAACAAATTCATGTTAAATGGAACTCTCCAAACTATAATATTTCATGGATTGGTAACTCAAAAGATTTTATATTATCAGAAAGAGACAAATAAATGATTATTTTAATAACTGGCGGAGCTGGATATTTAGGAACTATCTTAATAGAAACACTATTAAATTATAGAAATATAGGATTAATAAGTTTTAAAAAAATAGTAGTTTACGACAATTTACTGTATAAACAAGATGGTATATTTCCATTATTGTCTGATTCTTCCGTAGAATTCGTATTGGGTGATGTTAGAGATTATACTAAACTTCAAGGATATATACAGGAAGCAGATTATATTATTCCTTTGGCGGCTATAGTTGGAGCCCCTGCTTGTGATAATGACCCAAAACTTGCAGAAGAAATTAATTACAGACAACTCTATTATATTTCTCAAAATTGTCCTTATCACTCAAGAATCATTGTTCCAAATACTAATTCTGGATATGGGGCGACTAAAGATGGACAGCCCTGTTCCGAAAAAAGTCCTTTACGTCCATTATCGGTATATGGTGTTACTAAATGTAATGGAGAAAAAGCGGTTATGGAATCTGGACATGGATGTGCTTTTAGATTAGCTACTGTTTTTGGAACATCATATAGGTTTCGTAAAGATTTATTAGTTAACGATTTTGTCTTAAAAGCGATGACTGATAAATATATTGTTTTATTTGAAAGTCATTTTAAAAGAAATTTTATTCACATAAGAGATGTGGCTCATGCTTTTATTCGGGCAATGATGAATTGGGATTTATTTAAAAATGAAGTTTTTAATCTTGGATTATCTTCTGCTAATTTGTCAAAATTAGAATTATGTGAAGCTATAAAAAAACACATTCCAGATTTTGTTATTAAACAAGATGATTTCGCTAAAGATAAAGATAAAAGAAACTATATCGTCTCCAATAAGAAGCTTGAAAATGCCGGATGGACTGCTCTTAATAGCTTAGATGATGGTATTCAAGAACTTATAAAAGCTTATCCAGTATTAATAAATTCTGGTCTTACAACATATACGAATTTATAAAATATGATAACAAATTTAACAAAACAAAACCTCATAGATTTTGAGGAAGACATTGCTCAATGTTTTAATCAGAAGATGATTAAAGCTCCCATTCATCTTTATTCAAATAACGAAGAAGAAATGATTAACGTTTTTCAAGAAATTCGTCCTCAAGATTGGGTTTTTTCTGCTTGGCGAAGTCATTATCAATGTTTATTAAAAGGAGTTCCCCCAGAACAATTAAAACAAGCTATTCTTGATGGAAAATCTATTTCTTTATCCTTTCCATCTTATAAGATATTCTGTTCTGCTATAGTTGGGGGCTCGGTTCCCATTGCTGTCGGAACAGCCCTAGCTATTAAAAGACAAGGATTAGATGAAAAAGTTTATTGTTTTGTGGGAGATATGACTTCTGAGACAGGTATTATGTGGGAGAGCTTAAAATATAGTATTTCTTACGATTTACCTATTGTGTTTATTGTGGAAGATAATGGACTTTCTGTATGCACTGATACAAGAAAAACTTGGAATATGGAAATCCTTACTTTTGAATATCAGCTTCCAAAGTCTTCTAAAAAATACATAAGATATTATAAATACAAAAACAAATGGCCACATGCCGGTTCTGGGTCACGAATTCAATTTTAATGAAAACTTCATATATTTTAGCAACTAACAAAGACTTGGGATTTAGTCAAGATACAATTATTTCTATTTTATCGTTACCAAAACACGATATGGAACTAATAGTCTGTTGTCCACAATCGTCTATACATCCACAACACGAAGATTTTTTAAAACGATATAATATAAAAATAATTATAGACAAAGAATGTTCTGGAAGCATTTTCGCATTTAATTACGCATATTCGTTTACTGATGGAGATTATATAGCTATGATGATAGAAGATATAATCCTTCCTCCTAATTATTTAGATATGCAAGCTTGGATGGAATCGGATTTTATGAAACAAAAACGTTTCAAAATATCTAATACATTATGGGATGCTGGCCCTGGATTATTAATGTATGGACATCATGACCCAAACGCCATTGATGGAGACGAAAGATTTAGATGGCCAATTACTGCTCCACATTTATGTATTAATCCTGCTTATACTCCATATGCTGTAATTCCTCTTCCATTTTTTTTAAGAGAAACTGTTGAGAAAGAACTCCAAGGATATCTTTTTCATCCCAAAATTAAACATCATTTTCCAGACCATTGGTTAGGATTTTTTATATCTAAACAAGAACCATTCGAACCATTTAAATGGAGATGCCCAACGGTTCAATATCAAGTAAATACTAAATACTCTTTTCCTTATGATTGGTCAACTAATAACTATGACATGAAAATTGTCGCCCAGCTAGCAGAAGACTTTATGGCAGGACAACAACTTTACGTCAATCCTTAATATGAGATATTTCAACGAATTAAAAAAATCAATGGAGTTTTTAGCCGATAACCCAAAAACCATATTTTTGGGGCAGGCTGTTATTTATGCTGGAACTGCGATAAGTAACACATTAAAAGATATTCCTGAATATAAACGAATAGAATTTCCGGTAAATGAAGAATTGCAAGCTGGTGTTTCTAATGGTTTAGCTTTAGCCGGACTTATTCCTGTTAGTATATTTCCAAGATGGAATTTCCTACTTCTTGCCACAAATCAAATAGTCAATCATCTTGATAAATTTCCTATTTTTTCTGGATATAAAACCAAGGTTATTATAAGAACAAGTATTGGCTCTGAAAGACCATTACATCCTCAGTATCAACATGTTGGAGATTTTTCAGATGCCTTTAGATTAATGTGTCCTAACATTGAGGTTATTCGATTAGATGAACCAGAACAGATATTTCTATCATATAAAAAGGCTCTAGAAAGAGAAGACGGAAAATCTACTATTTTAGTAGAATATGGAGATTTTTATAATGAAAAATAATGTCTTATTTGTAACCGAAAAATGGGCCGATGGTAATCCTAATTTTGGATTTACTCATACAATGACTGATATTTTTAATACATTCAGTCAAACCCAAAGAAACTATAATTTTAACACCCTTCATATTGACGAAGCTGGAGTTGTTTTTGGAAAGCATGTAGATGATATCCTTCCTCGCTATTGCCTTAGTTGGGATATAAAAATAGTTATTGTTTCTCTTTTGGGGAACTCCCCAATGAATCCTTCTCTGGAATGCTTTCAAAAACTTAAACAATTAGGAATTTTTATTTGCTTCTTATGGTGCGATAGTAACCCAAATGATTTGGCTCTCATTAATTATTTAAGACCAATTACAGACATTAATGTTTTCATGGATGCTTCTTATATTCCCGAAAGAAAATATGAAGAAAACGATTTAGTATTATGGACCCCGCTTGATTCAAATCTTTTTTATCCAGATGATAAAACTAGAGAAGTCTCATTCGTAGGACGCCTTTATCCATACAGAGAGGCATCAATGTCTATGCTTTCAGAAGTTTATCCTAAAGCTATAGTGAAAAGTGGGCAAAGAGAACATCGTTTGTCTTTCGAGGAATACGCCCAAATCACTAGAGAATCGCAAATAATAGTAAATTTTTCATATCACCCACTTGGTTATCACCAAGTAAAAGGAAGAGTATTTGAGGCCACAGCTAGTAATTGTTTACTATTAGAGTCAGATAATCCAGCAACCGAAAAATTATTCATTCCCAATAAAGAATATGTTCCATTTATTTCCCCTAAAGATTTATTAGATAAAGTCAATTACTATTTAGAGAACGAGGAGGAAAGATTAAAGATAGCTCAATCGGGACATGAAGCTTATCAACAGCGTTTTAACATTACAATTTTTTGGAATAAAATAATGTCTCGCGCAGAATCATATTTAAACAATGACTAAAGTTTTAATGTTAAGTGCTAAATGGTGCGACGGAAATCCTAGCTTAGGACTTTCAAATGATTTTCATAATGTATTTAATAGTTTTAGACAGAGTTTTTCAGAAATTCAATATGATATTTTATTTTATGATGAATGCTTAATTACATATTCTTCTCATATAAATGATATACTATTGAACTATTGTGAAAAAAATAACGTCACCACCATAATTGTTTCGTTGATGGGTAACAGTCATTTAAATCCGTCTATTGAGTTATTAGCTCAACTTAAAAATCTTGGATATAAAGTATGCATTATTTGGCCCGACACGGGTCCAACTTGGGGTATGCAAACGATGGCAGCTATTGGGGAAAAAGTTAGTCTTCATGTTTCTTGGGATAATCCTCGCTCTCAGTTTCATGATAATACACCTAGAGTTAGTAATTATTTAAATTTGTGGACTCCAGAAGACAATACTCTATTTAGATTTTTAGATTTTGACAAGAAAGATATTGATGTAAGTTTTCTTGGAAGCACAGATAAATATCACGATAGATTATTTTTCTTGAATCATCTGAAAAAGTTTGCTAACATTTATATTAGCGGTGGACAGAGAGATAAACGTCTTTCTCCAGAACAATACGCTGATATTACACGAAGAAGCAAAATAGGAATTAATTTTGCTCTTAGCCAAACAGGGGTATTTTGGCAAGCAAAAGGCCGAATATTCGAATATACTATGAGCGGAGCTTTATTATTAGATTTAGCCAATCCATCAACAAAAGATTTTTTTACTCCAGGTGAAGATTTTATAGAATTTGTGAATATTGAAGATTTAATTAACAAAATCTCCTATTATCTTAATAATAAAGATGATAGAGAAAAGATAGCTCTGCAAGGACATAAAACTTGTTTATCTAAATACTCTTCTTATAAATATTGGGAGGCGATATTAAAGACAATGAATTCTATATGAAAATTTTAATTACGGGTATTAATGGAAGTGCAGGTAGTTATCTTGGAGAATTTTTGGTAAATACTACTAATCATCAAATATTTGGAACTGTTAGGAATCATAATGGACTATCTAATATTCAAAATATCAAAGATAAAGTTTCAATTATTTATGTTGATTTAATGGATTTTCCCTCTTTGTTAAAAACTCTAGACAAGTATCGTCCAGATGTTATTTTTCATATTGCTTCTATGGCCAACGTAAGGAATTCTTTTGATTCTCCTTGTGTTGTTGTTAATAATAATGTTAATATCACTCTTCATATATTAGAAGCCGTTAGACTTTTAAAAGATAAGGATAATTATAATCCAATTATTCAACTATGTAGCACTTCTGAAGTATACGGAAATCCTAGTAAAGAATTTATTCCTATTGACGAAAATTGTCCACTTCTTCCAATTAATCCATATGCATCATCTAAATTGATGCAAGATAGTCTTGGTTACGTTTATTTTCTTAATTTTAAATTAAATGTAATCAGAACAAGAATGTTCTCTTATTTCAATCCTCGACGACCAGATTTATTTGCTACTCATTTTGCCAGACAAATTATAGATGTTTCCAATGGTAAAAAAGAAACGGTTGAGCACGGAAATCTTTCTTCGATACGAACAATTATCGACCCAATGGAAGCTGCTGAATGTTATTGGTTAATAACCTGTAACGGGAAAATTGGAGAGGTTTATAACATTGGTGGAATAGAACCAATTTCTGTTGGTGGAGTTTTAGAAGCATTAATTAAAAAATCTGGTAAAAATATACCAACAAAGCAAATCTCTGGTTTAATGCGTCCATCTGATATAGATAGACAAATTCCAAATATCCACAAATTTCAAGCAGCGACCGGATGGACCCCCAAAAAAACATTAAGTCAAAGTATTAATGATTTTTGGATAGATGTAAATAATCTATATCGTTAATTCCAATGAAAAAAATTAAAGTTTATTTTAATGAGTTTAACATTCCAACAGATAACACTGTTTATTTTCCCTATTCGTCAGGATTGTTATTAGCATATTGTCTTCAGGACGAAGATGTTAGACTTAATTTTGATTTTCAAGAATTTTTGTTTCGAAGGGAACCATTATTAAATATTTTATCTAGATATGAAAATCCAGATATAGCTTGTTTTTCATCATCAATTTGGAATCATCAGTTAAACTTGGCGGTTGCGAAAGAAATTAAAAATAGATTTCCTAATTGTCTAATTATCTTTGGTGGACCACAAGTTCCATTAAACAGTAATTTTTATATTGAAAATCCCTTTATAGATATAGGAATATTTGGGGAGGGAGAAATTATATTCCGAGATTTATTAATTAAATATTTAAAAAGGGAGAATAATTTTCCCCATCATATTACATTAAAGAATGATGTTACAACTAAAGAAATAGATGTTTTTCCGTCACCATATTCATTAGGACTATTTGACCAATTAATTAAAGATAATCAAGATATTAAATTTAAAGCAATAGTAGAAACAAATCGTTCGTGTCCATTCTCTTGTGATTTTTGTTTTTGGGGACAATCAGACTTAAATAAGAAGATTGTCTTCCATTCTCTTGAATATACAAAGCAAGAAGCCTTATGGCTTGCAAAAAATCAAGTAGAATATATCTTCTGTGCAGACGCAAATTTTGGAATGTATAAAAGAGATATTGATGTAGCCCAACTATTTTCAGATATTAAATTAGAATATGGATATCCAGATAAGTTTCGCGTTTGTTATGGGAAAAATACAACAGAAAATATATTTAATACAGCTTTAATATTATCTAAAGCTAATTTAGCTAAAACAGTAACGCTAGCGAAACAATCTAACGATAAATCTGTATTAGCCAATATTCATCGTTCGAATATTAATACTAAAACATTTAAACAATTACAAATAAAATATACAGAAGCGGGAATCCCTACTTATACCGAATTAATATTAGGTCTTCCAGGAGAAACATATTCTTCATTTTTGTCTGGACTAGAAGAAACCCTAGAATCTGTTATTAATAATCAGGTATTTATTTATCATTGTCAAGTTCTTCCAAATACAGCGATGGCAGAAAAAGATTATATTTCAAAATATGGTTTAAAAACTGTTAAAATCCCACTAGCGGAAGTTCATGGTAGTGTTCGAGATAATTCTATCGTTCAAGAATTTGAGGAAATAGTTATTGGAACTAATTCAATGTCCCAAGAAGAATGGAAAAAGTGTGCCGTTATTTCTTGGTTAGCTCAATCTTTATATGGGCTTAAAGCTGCCGAAGAAATTATTAATTTTCTTATTAAAGAATATAAAATCAAATTTACAGATTATTTTGAATTTATCTCTAAATGCGATATGGATGAAGTAAAATTATTATGGAGAGTAGCAAACGACATTACAGATGGGGAAAGGAGATGTCAACATGATGCTAGATTTGGGTCAATATATTATGACCCAGAAGAATTTGTTTTTTTATTGTTATGCTTAAATCCTAATAAATTCTTTCAAAAATTATTTCAAATAACTGTGGGATTTTTGATGTCTAAAGGTATAGACATAAAAAGTAAGTTTGCGGAGTTATTGACAGTTTTTTCTGTTCAACAAGATAATCTCCCTTCTCCTTACGATTATAGTTCTACTAAAGAGTTTGCTACCAAAGTAGTCTTACATGGAAGAAAAAGTAACTCAACTAAAAAACAAAGAAATCCAATAGGATTTCAATTAATATGAAAAGTCCAGACGTATCTATTATTTTACCGTCTATTCGCCCAGAAAATCTGATTAAATTTTATGAATCAGCTCAAAATGCTTGTCAGAGATATTCTTTTGAAATTATAATTCCTGGTCCATATCTAATTCCAGAAGAATTAATGAAAAAAGGAAATGTTGTATTTATTCATACTTACGCTAATCCAACTATTTGTTTTCAAATGGCGGCTCTTTTAGCTAGGGGGGAATTTATTTATAATACAACAGATGATGGATTATTACAACCCAATGTTATTGATATTGCTGTTGACCTTCATAGAGAAGCATTGACATTCAAAGATATGATAAATATGAGGTATGATGAAGGAGTATTAGACCCGATAACTCTTTTACCTTTAAAAGAAAATCATGAACATTTCTCTCCATATTATTGGATTGCCCATTCTCATGCTGATTTAAGATTACCGGGAATTCCCGTTAATTATAAATTATGTATGCATTTCTTTATTAAGAAGAACTATTTTCTTTGGCTTGGTGGATTTGATTGTAATTATGAATATAGCAATCATGCTTTACACGATTTAGCTTTTAGAGTTCAATCAGATGGAGGACAAATTGTAAGTCTTCCTGTGGTTGCTTTTTATTGTTCTCATCTTCCTGGCCAGCAGGGCGACCATGGACCAGTAAATGATGCTCAATTAGGACCAGACATTACAAGATTTAATTCTATCTACGGAAACTCAACCCTAGATATAAAACAAAGAATTAATTTAAATTATGACGATTGGAAGAATTTTCCTAATATATGGGAAAGAAGATTTGATAAAAATAATTTGTTAGTTAATAAAATATGAAAAACGATTTAGATATCCTACTTATTCATCCGAATTCTGCTAAAAGAGTCTATCAAGACCTTAGTAATAATTTTTCAGCTATAGAACCCCCAATTTGGGCGTTAATGATTGCTTCTTATCTTATAAATAAAGGGTGGAATGTAGAAATACTCGACTGCGAAGCTTTAAGGTTAAATCCAAAAGAAGTATATACAATCGTTAAAAATAAATCTCCAAAAGTAATTGGTATGGTTGTTTATGGGCAACAGCCATCAGCCTCGACACAAAATATGACAGGGGCAATCGACATTATGCATAAATTGGCTGATTTAGATATTACTCGTATCTATATTGGTCCGCACCCCTCTTCGTTACCGATAAGAACTATAGAAGACGACCCAGGAGCATTGGTTTGTCAGGGGGAAGGTCCAATTACATTGGATATATTATTAAAACAAAAAAATCACAAAGATATTAGCGATAGGAAAAAAGTTCCTGGATTGTGGTATTTTAATTATATTTCTGGAAAGATAGAGGGAAATTGCTCTGCTCCTTTATTACGAGACTTAGATAATGATATTCCGAATTTGCCTCTTGACCTTCTTCCTTTAGAACAGTATAGAACTTCTAATTGGCATAGTTGGACTAATGAAAATAAAACTCAACCATTTTTATCTTTATATACCAGTTTGGGATGTCCTTTTCAGTGTTCTTTTTGTATGATTAATTCTCCATTTAATAATGGGGATAATAAAAATAATACTTTCCGCACTTGGTCGCCCGCTCATACATTAAGGATTTTAAGGGGTTTTACTGATAAGGGGGTTACTAATGTTAAAATAGCTGATGAAATGTTTGTCTTAAAACCACCCCATTTTCTTGAAATTTGTAAGGGTGTTATTGATAGCGGGATGAAATTTAATTTTTGGGCTTACGCAAGAATAGACACCGTAAGAGAACAATATTTAGATATTCTTAAAAAAGCTGGAGTAAATTGGCTAGCACTAGGTATTGAATCTGGTAATATTAAAGTAAGGCAAGAAGTCATTAAGGGTAAATTTCAAGAATTAAATATTCATGATATTGTTTCTAAAATTCAAAATCATGGAATTTGTTCTATGAATAATTTTATATTTGGGTTACCAACAGACACCATTGAAACAATGCAATCAACGTTAGATTTAGCTATGAACTTAAATGGCGAATATGCTAATATGTATTGTGCTATGGGTTATCCTGGAAGTCAATTACACAGAGATTTTTCTCAACATAATCCATCTGTTTTACCAGAAAACAATGGCGTCGGATGGATAGGATATTCTCAACACGCTTACGAAACGTTTAATCTTCCGACAGAAGTATTAAAAAATCATGAAATTCTTAAATTTCGTGACGAAGCGGTAATTAAATATTTTAGTAACCCATCTTATTTGGAAAAAATGACATTAAAATTTGGACCTAATTTTAAAACAGAAATACAAAACATGTTAAATATTAGATTAAAAAGAAAAATATTAGGAGACTAATTATGTCAGAACTTATCAAATTACATTTGGGGTGTTACCATCGGAAAATACATGGATATATTAACATAGATATCCGTCCAGAATGCTCTCCAGACCTAGTAGAAGACTGCTTCCTATTATCTTCGTTTAAAAATAATAGTGTTGATGTTATTTATACTTGTCATATGCTTGAACATTGCAAAAGAGACGAAGTTCTTCCAATATTAATCCGCTGGAATGAGATATTAAAACCAGGTGGTATTTTAAGGATTTCTGTCCCAGATTTTGAGGCTTTGTGTGAATATTATATTCAAACAAGAGATTTAGAAGCCATTACAAATTTAATGTTTGGTTCCCAAAAACATGCTTATGATTTTCATTATATTGGTTTTAATGAAAAGTATTTAACTAGTTTATTAAAAGGATTAGATTTCGTAAATATCCATCGTTATGATTGGAGGGAAACAGAACATTTTTATATTGATGATTACTCTCAATGTTATTTGCCAAGTATTGAATATAAATCTAGAAGACTAACTGATGAAATAAAAGGAAAACTAGTTAGTCTAAATATTGAAGCGGTAAAAGCTCTATCTATATGACAAAACCAGAAATTTCAATCTTAATGCCAGCTATTCGTCCGCAGAACTGGACAAAAGTATATGAATCTATTTTGTCTTCAACAAGGCGTTCTTTTGAATTAGTTATTGTGGGACCACACCAATTACCAGAAAATCTTTTACAATATAAAAATATTAAATATGTTAGAGATTTCGGTTCTCCAGTAAGAGCATCTGCTATAGGAAGTCTTTTGTGTGAAGGAACATTTATATATCCCACTCATGCAGATGATTGTTTTTTAATTCAAGATTCTTTGGATAATAATATTGATATCCTTTCTAAATATAACGATGAACATGTAGTTGTTTGTAAGTATTCAGAAAGCGAAAATTTATCCAGAGAAAATGATTATCAAAACGATGATTATTATAAAATTGTTAATGCTTATCCAGTAAATCCAATGGTAATTCCTAGTCATTGGTTAATTTTTAATTCTGTTATTTGGTATAGAACAACTTTTGATAGAATTGGGGGATTTGATTGTCATTTTGAAACCTGCCCAATGGCTCATGCAGATTTAGCTATAAGAAGTCAACACGTTGGTATTAAAGCTATTTTATCGTCTTTTCCATTATTAAAATGTGGCCATATGCCTGGAACCAGTGGCGACCATGCACCCATACATTTTACCCAAATATTGAAAGATGACCCAAAATTTAGATTAAAATATAGCGAACCACTTGACGATTTAGTTAGTTGTATTGATAGATTAAATTGGAAAAAATATCCCAATGTTTGGAAAGAAAGATTTAATTAAAATTATGGAAATCCTTATTTTAGCAGACTCTAGAGCTATGTGGCCGAGAGAATATAGTTGGCCTAATGTATTACAACAGATGCTTGGTAAAGGATATAATATCACGTCTTATATTAGCGGAATAGATAAATGGCTTGCATCTATTAATATGATGGAAGAATTTCTTTTGGACAAATTCCCAGATAAAGTATTCGATATTATCATTATTCAAGCGGGATGGCATGAGGGAGGACCATGCTTCTGGCCCGAAGAAACGTGGAAAGAGATTATAAATACCAAAACCAGAGAATTTAACCAATCTTCTCTTATTGATAAAATAGAAAATAATGGTAAATCTAAATTTTTATATAAAGACGAAAAAGAAGAAAAATCTGTTTTTAAAACATTTAGGTCAAGAGGAAGAAATGTTATTTTTATTAATATGCATTCTGTTCGGCCACCAAACGATTTAAATAAAGAGTATGGTCTTGGAATGACTCATCAATATAAACAACTAGAAGCTAATTTTAGATTTTCTCCTGTTGATTGCGATTCTTTTTCTTTACCACAAGACAATGAATGGATATCTAATTGTTGTTTACCTGATAGGTTGCATTATATGTTTCATGGAATTAATTATATTGCTACTTATTTAGCCAGATATATTCAACGAGCACACAAAATATTACCCAACCTATTAGCAGATTCATCTAAACACAAATCTCTTTTTGAAGAATCCAAAAGAATAGGTTCATTTATTGCAAATAATACACAGGAACGAGATAAAGTAATTTTGTGCGATGATTTGACTTCCAATTTAATTGCTGCTTTTTGGGGATGTATTCTTTATAATCGTATTCCATTGATTATACAACATCCTTCAGTTAAAGTTCATTCTTCAGAATTTCATAAAAAGTTACAAAGAATAAAAGAAATAGTAAATCCATCATTTTGTTTTTGTTCGGAAAAATATTTTTCGTCGCTTAAGACATTTTTTAACGCGGCATTTACTATAAATAATCCTCACAATGATAGATATGAATTAGATTTGATTGATTATTCTTCTGATGATGTCGCCTTTTTGCAATTATCATCAGGAACCACTGGTGACGTTAAAATATTAGAAGTAACACATAAGCAAGCAATAGAGAATGTCGAAGAATATGCTCTTATTTCTAACATCAATCAGTATAGTTCTATTGTTTCTTGGCTACCATTATATCACGATATGGGATTAATTACTTCGGTTATTATTCCTGTTGTTATGGATTGTTCAGTTGCATATATAGATACATTTTTATGGCTTTCTCGCCCAGTGTTAATATTAGAAATGATTGAGAAATATAAAGCTACTCATGTTTGGTGGCCGAATTTTGTTTTTTCGTTTTTGGCTAATCAAAAAGACGATATATCTAAAATAGATTTATCTTCTTTACAATTTTTAATTAGTTGTTCTGAGCTTTCATTCAATAAAGATATTAATAAATTTATTGAAAAATATAAAAATAATAAACTTAATTGTCAGATAGCTAATTGTTATGCCCTAGCGGAAAATGTATTTGCCGTCAGTCAATCTAATTCTCTATCTTCAATAACACTAGCTAATGGTTTTTCATTAACAAGTTGCGGTAGAGCTATGCAGGGGATTTCTGTTTTAATTTTAAATGATAACGAAGAAGATATTACTGGGGAACCAGTTGTTGGTAAAATTTATATTAAAAGTAATACTATTACAACTAAGACTCTAAATAAATATGGATATTATGATACTGGAGATTTAGGATTAATATATAATGGAGAAATTTTTGTAGCTGGAAGAAATAAAGACAATTTTGTTTCTTTTGGAATTAATATTTATCCAGAATTAGTTGAAAAAAGTCTTGATGGTATCAAAGGAATTACCCCAGGAAGAATAGCTTGTATTGGAATCCAAGATAATGAACTAGGAACATGTAGAACATTTATTATTGCTGAAACAAACGACTTATCTCTTGCTGACGTTATCTCTAAAGAAATATCTTTAACTGTTAAAAATTTATACGAAGTCTCCCCTACTGTATTTATAGAAAATCCATCGTTTTTAATCAAAACTTCCAGTGGTAAAATAAGCCGTTTTCGTTCTGGGGAAAAACTAATTAAAAAAATAGGAATATTAAATATCATTAATAAATTCTTGGCTGAAAAAAATAAACCGAGTATTAGAATAAGCGACAGATTATATACCTCTGGTTTATTGGATAGTTTGGAACTGTTTGAATTAATTCTATTCTTAGAAAAATCAGGGGTATCTTTAAATAAAGAATTATTAACCAAAGATAGTTTTCGTATTGATTTAGACAAAATTGATAATATTGATGGAATTATAGCAGTATTACCAATATAAAAGATATGAAGTATGAATGTTTTGATTTTATCTGATTCTCGTGGAACTGTCCCACAAGGAAACTCATACATAAATAAATTAATACGTCTATTACCGAATTTTTCTTTTACTTATTTTAATATTGGTTCTCAATTTCATATTAATACCCTAAATAAACTAGAAGAGTTTGTTATTGATTTAAATAAGAAATTTGATATATTAATAATTCAAGTTGGAATACATGATAATGGAGTTTTGCCTTGGCCTAAAACGATATGGGAATATTATTTAAATACCAAATATAGAAGATTTGAAAAAGCTTTTTTGTATCAACGTCCACCGTTCATGAATACAAATTTGTTTTTTTATCAAAACGAACAAGAAGAAAAAGATTGTTTTAAAACGTTTAGGAAATATTGCAAAAAAATAGTTTTTTTAAGTCCTCATGGTATATATTTATCAGTTTTCGAAAATAAAGTGATTCATTTTGGAGAGGACTATAGACAACTAAACCTAAATAATATTAATAGAATATCTAAACTGGCCGACGAAACAATTTTTCTGCCACAAGACGAAAAATTTAAATTAAAATATACTATGGATGCAGGAATTCACTATAATGACGCTGGTCATAATTTTATCGTGAGAAAAATTAAAAAAGCATTAAAATCATGAAAAAAATACTAATAACTGGAAAAACTGGAACAGTTGGTCAGAACTTAAACTTTGGAATAGGTTTTTCTTCTCACGAATATGATTTAAGAGATAAAGACCAATGCAACCTCTTGTTTATGTCTCATCGCCCAGATGCGGTTGTTCATTGTGCTGCAAAGGTTGGGGGATTAAAATTTCATATCGAACAAAAATATAAGTTATTCTACGATAATATTTTAATTAATACTAATGTTTTGGAAGCATGTAAAAACATGCATGTCCCAAGAGTATTATCGTTTTTATCTTCATGTATTTTTTCAGAAGAAATAAATAGACCTTATAAAGAAGAAGATTTACATATTGGATTTCCGGCGCAAGTCCATTATCCTTATGGATTCGCGAAAAGAATGCTAGAAATACAAAGTCGTATTTGCTATGAAGAACATGGATTAATTTATAATTGTATTATTCCAACTAATATTTATGGCCCAAATGATGATTTTAATCTAGAAACCGGACATGTAATAGGAGTATTAATATATAAAGCTCATCAAGCGAAATTAAATGATACCTCTTTTTCTGTTTGGGGTGATGGAGAACAAGAACGAGAATTTTTATATGTAGATGACGTGGCAAAATTAACTGAATGGGCTTTAGAATATTATAACGATAAAGAACCATTAATCTTTTGTAATAATCAGACTATTAAAATAAAATATATTGCAACTTTAATAGCTCGTGCGTTCGGAATAGAAAATAAATTAGAGTTTGATACCACTAAACCATCTGGACAGAAAATTAGACGTTTAAGCGGAAATAAGCTATTATCATTAAATGACTTCCCATTTACGTCAATTGAAAATGGAATAGAAAAAACCATTGAATGGTATTTAAATAATTATCCTAATATCAGAAAATAATATGAATCAAATTAATCATCCATTAATGGCGGAAAATATTGACGAACAAGATATTCAATGTATTCAAGAATTTCTCTCTCAAAGACCTATACCGAAACTTACTAATGGCCCAAAAGTATTAGAATTTGAAAAAGAATGGTCTAAGTGGCTTGGGGTGAAATACAGCTTATTTGTTAATTCTGGAAGTTCAGCAAATGAGTTAACAATGTTAGCTATTAAATATCTTTATGGGGTTGGAGAGGTTATTGTTCCTCCGTTAACGTGGGTCAGCGATATTTCTGCGGTTATTCATGCGAATATGAAGCCCGTTTTTTGTGATATTAATTTTGGAAATCTTTCTTTTGACGAGCAAAAACTTTTTAAATTAATTACCCCTTCTACCAAAGCTATTTTCCTAACTCATGTTTTGGGTATAAACGGACTATCTCAACGGATTTTAGATATATGTAAAGAAAACGATATTTTATTAATAGAAGATGTATGTGAAAGTCATGGAACAACATTTAAGAATAAAAAATGTGGTTCTTTTGGATTTGCTAGTAATTTTAGTTTTTATTTTGCTCATCATATGTCCACCATTGAGGGAGGAATGGTTTGTACTAATAATCGTAAATTCTATGAAGTATTAAGGTGTTTGCGTTCCCATGGGATGTTAAGGGAATCAACACATGAAGTATTTAAAAAACAAATACTAAAAGAAAATCCTACTCTTAATCAAGACTTTGTATTCATTGCTCCATCTCATAATTTTAGAAGTACAGAAATTAATGCAGTATTAGGATTATCTCAACTTAAAAAATTAGACTCAAATAATAAACTAAGACAAGAAAACTTTAAATACTTTTATGATGGTTTAAGACCAGATTTATATCATAAAGAGTTAAATTTACAAGGACAATGTAATTATGCTTTTATTGTTATCCTAAGAAATGGAAGTTTTAAATTAAGAGATAAGATAGAAAAAACATTAAATAAAAATGGTATAGAATTTAGAAGGGGACTTTCTGGCGGCGGGAGTCAATTAAAACAACCATATTTAAAATCTATCGTTAAAATAAACGAGGAAGATTTTCCCCGAATGGAATTTATCCATCATTTTTCATGGTATATCGGAAATTATCCTTCTTTAACTAAAGAAAAAATAGACAATCTACTTAATATTCTCAATAATATTAAGTGATATGAAACCGATTCTTGTTATTGGAGATACTTGCTCAGATGTATTTTTTTATGGGACTTGCGAAAGGCTAGCTCCCGATTCACCAGTCCCAGTTTTAGATATAGTTAAGCAAGAAAAAACTTTAGGGATGGCTGGAAATGTCTATCGAAATATTATAGATTTAGATTTTCCTTGTGAGATAGTTACTAATAATAATTATCATGAGATTACTAAAACTAGATATGTGGATATTAAAACAAACCACATGTTTATAAGAATAGATTCCCAAGCAGAATACTCTCCTATAGACCGTCAAACTTTAGAAGCCCTTCCGTGGGACCATTGTTCGGCTGTAGTTATTTCTGATTATGATAAGGGATTCTTGAGTGAAAAAGACATTCAATATATTGCTGAACATCATCCTCTGACATTTTTAGATACTAAGAAGGTTCTTGGAGAGTGGGCTAATGATATTACTTTTATTAAGATTAATCGAAAAGAATATAGAGCTTCATTAAAATGTTTAACCCCAAGACTTCAATTAAAAATTATTGAAACATTAGGAGCTGATGGATGTAAGTATTTAGAACAAATTTTTCCAGTTAAACTTGTTGAAATTAAAAATTTATCAGGAGCAGGAGATTCATTCTTAGCTGGATTAGCTGTTAGTTTCGTAAAAACAGAGAATATGAATATTGCTATTCCATTCGCGAATAGTGTTGCTACGAAAGTAGTCCAAAAACTGGGAATTGGAACTATAAAAGGATAATATATGGATGGCTCAATATTTCGCGGATTCGAGGTTATTTATAAATTATTTGTAGTGCTATTGGTTGTTTTTGTTCCATTAGGATTATGGAAAATGGTAGATATTATTATTTGGTTATTTAAACATTTATCAGTTAGTTTTCAATAAAATTTATGGAAAAAACAGTTATTATTACGGGTGTAAGTGGTCAGGATGGGTCATATATGGCAGAATATTGTCTTAATTTGGGACATAGAGTAATTGGTATGGTTAGACGAACCTCTCAGATGAATGATAAAAATTACGGTCATTTATTAAATAATCCCTTATTTAAGGTGGAAAGGGGAGATTTAACAGACAGTTCTTCTCTTGATAACATAGTGTCAAAATATAGGCCAGATTATTTTATTAATTTAGCGGCTCAATCTTTTGTAGCAGACAGTTGGACTATCCCAGAAGAGACATTTATGGTCGGGGCAGTTGGAGTCTTAAAATGTTTAGAAGCTATTAGAAAATATGCTCCTTTATGTCGTTTTTATAATGCTGGTTCCTCAGAAGAGTTTGGAGACGTTCTATTCTCCCCACAAGACGAAACTCATCCCATGCGGCCAAGGTCGCCCTACGGGGCAGCTAAGTGTGCCGCTAGGCATCTGGTCAAAGTCTATAGAGAATCTTATGGTTTGTATGCTGTCCAAGGCTATCTTTTTAATCACGAAAGCGAAAGAAGGGGTTCTCAATTCGTCACTCGAAAAATAACGCAAGGGGTTGCTCGTATTAAAAAAGCATTACTAAATAATGAACCTTTTAAACCAATCGAACTTGGAAATGTTTATACTAAAAGGGATTGGTCACACGCTGAAGATTTCATGGATGGTGTCTGGAGAATGCTAAATCAAGACAGATATAATATTGAACTTAATGACGAATTAAAATATGTAATTGGTGATAAAAAAACCGTATGGATATATTTAATTAAAAACCTTAAAGAATATGTTTTAGCTTCTGGAGAAACTCATACTATTGAAGAATTTGTTACTTTGGCTTTTAAACATGCGGGAATAGATGCTTTATGGGTAAATGGAACAACTGTCGAAGATTGTTTCAAAGGAATATCTTTTGACCCATTAAAAAGTAACTGCGGCATTCGTCAACCAAATGGGGTATATCCGTTTTTAGTTAATATTAGTAAAGAATTTTATCGACCCAACGAAGTAGAACTTTTACTCGGAAATCCAAATAAAGCAAAATCCGAATTAGGATGGAAGCCAAAAATTTCATTTGACTCATTAGTAAAACGCATGGTATCATGGGACTTATATGAAGCAGGACTCCAACCACAAAGAAATAATACAAAGCAAGAAAAAAGCTCCCAGGAAACTCAGCAATCAACAAAAATTAAGCAGTAAATTTTTAACGTGTGAATTCTTGCCCAAAACTCCCTCCTTTTGGGCGGGACAGATGAAGATTGTTAATGGTTTAATTAAAAAATATGGATTAGAATTTCTATTTTGGTGTCCTAAACCTAACAATTATAAAATTACTTCTATGGTTTGGTTTCTCACAGAAGAAGGGAAACATTTTTTGTCAGACCAATTACTTGAATATAGTAAACAAAATACTAATCTATCTATTGACCCCATAAAGGTTGACCTAAAAGAAACTAAACTCGGCGAAGATATTATATTAGATAAAAAACCCAAAACTCTTAAAGAATTTTTAAATTATGGCAAAGAAAGATAAAATTGAACAACCAGTAGATACATCTCAATTATCCAAGAATTTCCTATCAGCTATGCTGAATGGGTATAAAGATTCTCATTTTAATTTTGATTGTCAAAATCCAGTTATTATTAGTTCTGGTTCATTAAAATTAGATAACTATATTAAAGTAAAATCGGGTATGATATTAAGGATGGGTGGCCCAGCCGAAACAGGAAAGACCTCTCAATCTTTACTTTTTGCAGATAATTATATGAAGTCTTTGCCTAAAGCTAAGACTATTTATATTAATGCCGAAGCTAAACTAAGCGAAGAACTAAGAAAAAGGACATCTTTAAAATTTGTTACTGACCCTAACGAATGGGAATATGGAACAGTTTTCGTTCTTAATTCTAACTGTTTAGATACAATTTGTGATGTTTTACATGGTCTTTATAAACAAACTCATGAAGCTGGAGAACATTTGGCTTGTGTTATCGACAGTGTAGACATGTTAATGTTAGCATCATCTTTAGATAAAAAGATGTCTGAATCTAAAAAACCGGCAGGCATTAATTTCCTAACGAAAGAACTTCTTCGTCGTTTATCTCACATGATAACTAATTATAATGGTTTCATGATAATGATTACTCAATATAGTGCTACTTTTACCATGAGTATGTATGAGAAAGAAGCCCCAAATATCATGGATGGTAATCAAACCCACGCTCTAAATCATCAAGCCTCATATGCTTTATACTATCGACCAAGAGCCGCTAGTCATTATATTTTAGAAACAGAAGGGGAAAGACCAGACCCAATTAAAAATCCTATTCTTGGTATTAATGTTAAAATTGAAATTAAAAAATCAGCTTCAGATAATACTGGATACACCATTGAAATTCCTATTAAAAAGGGAAAAGTGGGTAATGCTATTTGGGTAGAAAAAGAACTTTTTGATTCATTATTTTTATTAGGACTAGTATCAAAGAAAGGGGCTTGGATTGAACTTTCTGATATTGTGACGAAGTGGATTGAAGAAGTTAATCTTCCCATTATTGCTGAAAATGAAGAAATTCAAAAACATAATGAAAAAGCTAAAGAAGCAGAAAAATTACCACTTAAACCATTAATTGAATATAAGTCTAAGCATCAAGGACTTGTTCAATTTTCTGAATATTTTGAGGCTAATCCTCCTACATTAAATATTTTAATTAACAAAATTAAAACTCTTTACTCATGAGGCTATTTAATATTAATGGAAAATTAGTTACCAAAAACGTTACCAGATATTTAATTAAATGGGATAAAGCATGTAAATCTAAACTCCAATTTAAAGTTAAAAAATTTCTTAGACCTTTTTGGCGTCCATTTATTGTTTATGAAGAATTTCCGGTTTATGGAACACTTTTAAAAGTCGATATATTAAACGCTTCATTAAAAGTGGCTATAGAAGTTCAAGGGCCACAACATAATGAGTTTCATTATTTCCATGATGGAAAACCAGAATTATTCTTAGATTCCGTTAAAAGAGACTGCAAAAAAATGGAATGGTTAGAAAGAAATGGTTTTCAATTAATAGAAATTATGTATAATGAAGTAGATACACTATCAAAAGAATGGTTTAGACAAAAATTTAATCTTATTCTCTAAATAAAATATCTGTGTAAATACAATTATGACAAATCGACAAGGCTCCATGCCGAAACATGTATTAAATTTAATAAATGAACATGCTCTTGGTGGATTTGTTTTATATTATTTTAATAGCGAAAATGGACATCCAGAACATATTATGTTTTTTGAAAGTCCAGCCCACTGTTTAGCATTACAAAAATATATTGGAGATTGGAGTGAGGGTTTAAAACAAGCGTCTATTGAAGCTTCTAAACACTCAATCCAAGCATTAAGTGAGGGAGAAGAAGACGAAGAAGACGAATAACCTTGACAATGAGGCAGTCTTATTCTAGTATAATCTACTATGGCCCTTCATTCTCTTCAAATAGAAAAACACGTTTTAGGAGGTTTAATTCAGAATCCAAACATCATGATAGATGTTATCGGATTTATTTCAGAAAAAGATTTCGTAGCTGAACCTCATGGAGTTATTTTTTCCTGCTTAAAACAGATTATCCTTGCTAGTGAAAATGTCGATAAAGTTCTTCTTGCCCAAAAAATAACAGGATTGGGAATCTCTTTCAAAGACAAAATTAATATCTTTGATTATATTGATGCTATATCATTCTCTAGTATTACTCCAAAAGCAACATTCAAAGCTTGTCAAGAATTATCCAAATTAAAAGCTCTTAGAGAATTAAGTCATACCTGTAATAAGATTCAACAACACTTAGAAAAATCATCTAATAATCCTCTAGAACAAACTATTGCCGAAGTTGATGCTTTATACGGAGATAAAGTATCTTCTTTTTCTATTGAAGACGAGCCAGATGATTTATTTTCTGATGTTTATGAAATGATTGAATCATTAGGGAATAATCCTAACGAAGAAATAGGACTATTAACTCCATTTAATGATTTTAACCGAATGTATGGTGGCCTTAGAGGCGGAAATGTATATGCCGTGGCATCTAGAGCTGGGCAAGGAAAAACTACTTGGCTCAACCATTTAGCCTGTGAAACGGGCAGAATTAATAATGTTCCAGCCCTAATATTAGATACAGAAATGGTTTCTAAAGAAATTAAATTAAGAACAGCCGCAGCATTCTCTGGTGTCCCATTATGGTATCTAGAAACCGGAAATTGGAGAAAAAATGCAGATATGGTAGAAAAAGTAAGAAAAATTCTTCCATCTCTAAAAAGTAAATATAAGACTTATCATTATCATGTTGGCAATAAGCATATAGATGAAGTAATGGCCATTATGAGAAGATGGTATTATAAAATCGTTGGTAGAGGTAACAAGGCTATTATTATTTACGATTATTTAAAACTCACAACGGAAAAGGTAGGACAAAATTGGGCTGAATATCAAGTGTTAGGAGAAAAGGTAGATAAATTAAAAAGAATAGCCCTAGAATTAGATTTACCCATTTTTTCCGCTATTCAAATTAATAGAACTGGAGAGAATTCTGGAAGAACATCGGCAAATGTAGTTGATGATGCTTCTGCTATTGCCATTTCTGATAGATTAGCGTGGTTTGCTACATACTTAGCTATTTTGAGAAGAAAAACAGAAGATGAAATAGTATTAGATACTCTGGATAGCGGAACCCATAAACTCGTAGAAATTAAAGCTCGATATCAAGGAAGAGAGGCTGCTGGACATAGGGACTTAGTATTACGAGAATTCCCAGATGGAAGCAGAAAATATGTAAGAAATTACCTTAATTTTGAGATAAGTAATTTTAATATTGAAGAACGAGGAACTGTCCACGATGCTATTCAAAGACAAAATTCTCAATTTCTGGTAACGGATAGTGTTGGTATTAGAGAAGAAACATTATGATTGAAAGTATTAAGGATGTTCTTCATAAAATTGGTTATTCTCAATTAATAGATAATGGTCAATATTTTCGCACAAAACCATTATATAGAGATTCAGATAACCCGACATCTCTATCTATAGATAAAACTACTGGTGATTGGTATGATTTTGGGACAAATACTGGGGGAAAGCTTCTTCAGTTTATTCACCTTCATTCTACCGGCACTTCTATTTTGTCCGTAGATGATTTAAATAAAGTCCAATCTTTTCAACCAGTAGTTAGTCATCAAGTCGAAATTCAAGAACAAGAAATATTCTCTAAGGATTGTCTGGTTAGATTATTAAAAGATAATTCTTATTGGAATAATCGAGGAATAAGTAATGAGACTTTGGAAATTTTCAGTGGGGGAGTAGCAATAAAGGGCAAACTTATGAATAGGTATGTTTTTCCTATTTTTAATGAAAGACATGACCTAGTAGGATTTAGCGGCAGAGCCCTACAAAATTTTAATCCTAAATGGAAACTTCTAGGGAGTAAATCAAAATGGAGTTACCCTTTAATATTTAATAAACCAGAAATCATCAAAAATAAATATGTAATTTTAGTAGAGAGTATCGGGGATATGTTAGCTTTGTGGGAGGCTGAAATAAAAAATGTTTTAGTGTTATTTGGTATAGATATTAGTTCTAGTATTGTTACCTCTCTTATTAAATTAGATGTTAATAAAATCGTTTTAGCGTTAAATAACGACAAAGATAATAACTTTATAGGAAATATAGCTAGTGAAAACGGTAAAAAATTTCTTTCTAAGTTTTTTGATGAATCTCAAATTCTAATTTCATTACCTACTTTAAAAGATTTTGGAGATATGACTGTCGAAGAAATAAATTTATGGAAGACAAACCTACCCCTTTAATAGGATTATCCGCTTCTCGAACAAAACTTTTAGACCAATGTTCTTGGCAATATTGGGCAAATTACCATATTCAACTACCTCAAATTCAAAATGAAGGAGCAAAAAAGGGTTCTATTTGTCATTCTGTTTTTGAGGTCTTGTTAAAAAAGAAACATAAAAAACATTATAAACAGATAATTAAAGAAAATTCTATTATTGGAAGTAAAGCTGTTTATCGAATGGTTCTTCACCATATAAGAAAATTAAAACTTTCTCTAACTAAAGAATTATTAGTTATGATAGACCAAATGATTATGGTCGGACTAAAAAATGATTTTTTTATTAAAAATGGGAAATTAGTAGCTCCAGAATTTGAATTTGATTTATCCAACGAATCACCTTGTTATAGAATTAAAGGATTTATGGATAAGCCAGTTATTGTCGGTAATGAAATAATTATAGATGATTTTAAATCTTCTAAGAAAAAATTTGAAGGAGAAGACCAAGAATCTAATCTTCAAGCACTAATTTATAGTCTTGCAGCGAAAAAACTTTGGCCACATCTATCGCCAAGAGTCAGATTTATTTTTCTACAGTATCCAGATAGTCCGATTATGGAATTAAAATTTACTGACAATGCTTTAAAAGGACTAGAGTTTTATTTAGAAGAAATAGAAAAAAAGGTATTATTTTTTAATAAATATGATGCCATGAAAAATTTTGCCGCTCACATTGAACCCTCTCCAAATGAATTTAAAGGAAAGGTGGTTTGTGGCTATGCTAAAAAACCAGGACAATTAAAAAAAGATGGAACAAAAATGTGGCATTGTCCATATAAATTTCCATTTCAATATTATCGTGTAAAAATGAAAGACGGGAAAGAAAAGACGTTTTTTACCATAGAAGAAATTCCAAAAGATATAGCATTAGAAATTAAACTAGAACAATATGCTGGTTGTCCAGCCTTTTTCTCTCCAGCGTTAGACATAAATATTAAACCTCAACCCCCTGTTATAAAAAGAAATGTTTTGGACGATTTCAACTTTTAACTCTTGACTTTTGGATAAGAAAAACTTAACATATACATATGTATTCTACATTGCCGTTGTTTAAAAGTCACTTTAGTTTGGGTAAAAGTATCCTAACTTTAGAAGCTCCGACTTGTAAAGAATCTTATCCTGTTTCTATTTTTGACCTTCTCGTAGCTAATAAATTAAAAATTCTTCCATTGGTTGATGATAATATTAGTGGCTTACTACAAGCGAGTAAAAACGCCAAAGAAAATAAAATTAAACTAATGTTTGGTTTAAGACTCTTCTTTACCGAAGATTGTTTAAATCAAAATGAGGATTCGCTTAAAAAGCGGGCAAGATATATAATATTTGCTAAAAATCCAAATGGCTATAAAGACCTACTTCGTCTTTGGTCTTTTGCAGCGAAAGATGGATTTTATTATACTCCATGTTTAGATTTTAAACAATTGAAAAAATTATGGACAGATAATCTTTCTTTGGTGGTTCCATTTTATGATTCTTTTCTTTATTTAAATACTTTTTATTCGCACCAACACGTTCCAGATTTTTCTTTTACTTCTCCCGTTTTTCTCCAAGAAGATAATAATTTGCCTTTTGATTCGCTATTATTAAATAGAGTGATAGACTTTACTACATCGAAGAAATTCCCAATCATGCCAGCTCAAAGTATCTATTATAAAAATGAAGATGATTTTTTGGCTTATATCACTTTTAGATGTATCCATAATCGAGGCCATTCTTCCAAATCGACCGTAGAAAGACCTGAACTAGACCACATGGGAAGTAATACATTTAATTTTAAAAGATGGTTAAAAAATAATCAAACCGCATGAAAATATTCGACTTTAATGAACAATTACCTATTGGGAAAACAGGAGAATTAATCTTTTCTCAAATTTATAAGAATTTAAATATCAAATTATCAGAAGATAAACGGTGGGATTTTGAACTTGGTGATAAAATCAAAATTGAGTTAAAAACCGACACATATAATATGGAAGCTACTGAAAACTTTTTTATGGAATTATATAGTGATTCAGATAAGGGAACTTTAGGCGGTCCATGGAGAGCCCTTTCTGATGGGGTTGAATATTTTGTTTATTTTTATATTTCCAATGGAACATTTTTTTGGTTTAAAACGCAAGAATTATGTAATGCCTTAGAAAATATTATTGCTCAATTTAATTTAAAATTAAAGGCTATCAGTAATAAGGGATGGACTACCCAAGGATATCTCATAAATAGAGATTTATTAAAAAATGTAATATGTCAATTAGATGTAGTTCCTTCGAATGAACCAAAAACAGACCCAGACGACTCCAACCCACCCTTTTAATATGGAAGATAACCTATTACGATATGATAAAAAATCAGTATTTACTTTTATTGATTTAGAGACATTTAATTTATGTCTTAACTTTATATTTAATCGCCCTTGGCAAGTTGGGATTATTCAGGTTAAGGGAGATAAAATTATTGACTCCCAAGATATTAGAGTTAAATGGCCAGATTCCCCCCATTTATCTATAGGCAGAGAGGCGGCAGTAATTACTAGATTCAATCCAGAAGAACATGAAAAATTAGCTATCTTGCCAGAAGAGGCTTTTAAAATATTTTGGCCAATGCTTGTAAATTCTGATTATATTATTATGCATAATGGTCTTAGGTTTGATTTATATTTATTAAAGGGATTCGCGGAAATGATGGGTGTCGATTGGAAATTCATAATGAACAAGGTGATTGATACTAAATCTGTTGCTCAGGGAATTAAAATGAATATTCCTTATAGAAAAGCAGATGGAACTTTTTTGGAGTATCAATATAGAATGGCAAATGCAGTTGTTAAGGGAATTAAAACTAATCTTACCGCTCTTGGAAAAGAATATGGAATAGAACATGATTACGAACAACTCCATCATGCGATTAATGATTTGCTATTAAATTTAAAAGTCTGGGATAAGTTAAAATATCAATTGGATTTATGAATATTAAATTTAGAATATGGTCTTTTAATCTAAAAGGATGGATAAACGATTTATTTCTTGAGAATTTAGGATTCATTTATTCTCAAACTTTAAATAGTTATCTTAAAAACTTACAGTTTAATAAATCTATTTGTATCCAGCAATTTACTGGCCTAGTAGATAAAAATGGAAAAGAAATTTACGAAGGAGATATTGTAACCACTCATCATTATGATGATTGGGATGATAATGAAGGATTCGATGTTATCAACATGGTAAAATGGTGCCCAATTCACGTAGGATGGAGAGGATTTACAAAAGAAATAGAGAAAAAATCTTATGCTGGAAATAAATTATCCAAACCGATAACTATCATTGGTAATATTTTCGAAAATCCACAATTATGCAAGTAAATGAATTTATAAACGATTTTGAATCAATGGAGGTTCCCATTCTTGGGGTTCGACTTCCAGAATTCGCTATTGAAGAGAAATATTTAAAAGCAGTTGGTTTAAAATTAGGAACATCTAATTATGATTTTCTTCGAGCTTTATGTATTGAGGGGTTTAAGAAACTAAAAATATCTAAATCTAACCCAAATTATCAAATTTATGGAGATAGAGTTAAACACGAACTTGGAATTCTTTCCGAATTAGGATTTGTTGATTACCTATTATTAGTATGGGATGTCATTAATTATTGTAAAGAAAATGATATTCCGACTGGTTTGGGTCGAGGAAGCGCGGCAGGAAGTCTTGTCCTTTATCTTATTGGTGTCACTAAAATAGACCCTATTAAATACGGACTCTATTTTGAAAGATTCGTGTCTAAAATTAGAGCTAAAAAACAAATCTTTGACGGAATTACCTATTTAGACGGTTCGTTAATGTGCGATGTGGATTTGGATATCTGCTACTATAATCGTCCAAAAGTATTAGCTTATTTGGATAAGAAATTTGCCGGAAAAACATCTAAGATTCTTACATTTAATACTTTATCAGCTAAATTGGTTATTAAAGAGGTCGGTAAGATTCTAGGTGGAGTTCCAGAAGAAGAAATGACTCATGTTACAAGTATGATTCCTAAACAGCATGGAATCTTGGAGGATTTAGATGTTGCCTATGAAAAAGTGGGAGAATTTAAAGAATGGTGTGATACTCATAGTCTTGTTTATTCTGTAGCTTTAAAATTAAAAGACCTTATTAAAAATAAGGGGGTTCATCCATCAGGAATTATGATTACTCATGGAAACCTACTAGATTCTTGCCCCACAGAACTTTCTTCAGAAAAGGAAATTGTTTCTTCCTATGACATGAACTGGGTGTCATTATTTTCTGTTAAGTTAGATGCTTTGGGTTTACGTGGAGTGTCGGTCGTAGATGATATATGTAAACAATTAGGAATTAAGGTCGAAGACATAGATTTAAATGACCCAATTATATATCAGAGCCTACAAAGTTTGAAATACCCACAAGGTCTATTCCAATTAGAGGCTGACCTATGCTTTAAAACAACCCAAAAAGTTAAACCAAAGAATATGCAAGAATTAAGTGCTATTCTTGCTGTCGCCCGTCCTGGTGCGATGCAATTTATTGACAAGCTCGCTCTGTATACAACAACTGGAACTATTGACAGTATTCATCCATTTTTTGAAGATATTTTAATAGAAACTGGTGGGGTTGCCCTATATCAGGAGCAGTTAATGAAAATGGCTAATAAAATTGGTTTCACCTTGGATGAAGCCGAAATTTTAAGGAGAATTGTAGGAAAAAAGAAAGTTGACGAAGTTAAAAAATGGAAAAGTAAAATTGAAGAAAAAGTAAAAGAGCAAGGACTTGATAAAGAAATAGGAGAAATCTTATGGAAGATTTTGGAAGATTCGGCAAGTTATTCATTCAACAAGAGCCATAGTGTAAGTTATGCTGCATTGGCTGCTTTAACAGTCTACTTAAAATTCAAATATCCAACAAATTTCTTCTTGTCTCTTCTTTCTATGAGTCAACATGAACCTGACCCCATAGGAGAAATAGCTAAAATCCATAAAGAAATGCAATATTTTAATATTAAATTGCTTTCTCCAAGCTTATCTTATTCCCAAATTAAATTTACTATTGAAGGAAAAGATATTCGTTTCGGTCTTTCTTCTATTAAGGGCATTGCCGAAAAAACAATTGAAAAACTTAATAATTTTAAACGAGAACATGCCAATAAATTTGAATTATTTGAATCTGCGAAAGAAGCCGGTCTAACAATCGGAGTCCTCTCCGCTCTTATTCAGGCTGGAACACTGTCTAAATTTGGCGATAAAAGAGCATATTTAGTCTATGAGGCTCAATTATGGAACCTTCTTAAACCGAAAGAAAAACAAAACGCTATTTCTTTAGCTTTAAAGTATGATTATAAATTAATTCCCATTGTTAAAGCGTTAAATCAGGTTCATAAAGATGAAAAAGGACGACCTTTAATCAAGGATTCAAGAATGGCAACTATAAAAAAGGGTTCAGAAAGATATAAAAATATTTTTGAACTAAATGATGTATGTGCTGATTTCGCTAACTGGTGGTATGAAAAACGATTATTGGGTTATGTTTCCGACAAGCACTTAATTGATATATTCTTATCCAAAAAAAGTTCATTATCCCCCATTAATGAAATATTAGAATTGCCAGAGGATTCTTACGTTGATTTTATTGGTCATATTGATGAAAATCCTACGCTTGGAACTTCTAGGACAGCTAGAAAAAGCAAATATGCCAAATATCAAATCAGTGACGAAACAGGGACCGTTAAAGTCATGATTTTTAATGATTCTCTTGAAGAATGTAAAACTTTAAATGGAGTTCTTCCTAAACAAGAAGATATCGTAATTGTAAGCGGAAGGAAAAAGGGGGATGATACTATTTTCGCCCGCTTAATTGCTGTTCAACAAAATGTAATTTATACAAAACTTTCAGAATTAAAAGACCCAACAGTTTAAATCAAATTTTTTGATACTAAACATATAGGTAATCCTTCTGTCGCGAAAGCACTATTTAATAAATCTTCTTGAAGGGTTACCCTTGTTCCTCTTCCTGAAGTTATACATTTTCCACTATTTATAATAGCATCAGTTGAAACAGAATCATACATCTGAAACTGATTAGATATTCCATATTGTTTAGATATATCTGGATTTTTTAAACCATTAGGTAACGGTTGTCCCCTAGATGCGGAAAAAATCATAGCACTATTAGTAAAGGTTAATCCGTCGTCAGGGGGCATTATTTCTATGGTTTCTCCAGGATTTAAAATCTCAATTGAACTAAATGCTGGCCATAAAAGTTTGTTGTAATTTTCTGGATATGTCATAAACATTCCACTATATTCTTGGTAATCTGTAATTCTAAGTCCTGGTTTTCTTTGTTTCATGATTGATGGCGCTTCTAATACTGGACGATTAGTAGTAGAAGTTGGTTCAATAAAAAATTTGGGGTTTAATCTTGATAAAACTGGGGACATATATACTGGGTCATATAGTGGTTTGAGTTCGTCTCCCGAAGAAATATTTTCTAATATAATTCCCTCGGTGAATATAGCTGTATCGGCTTGACCTAAATACCCCATTTCTCCAGAGACGACACAATAACCAGAAGGATTAATAATATGTAAATCTTCATATGGAATAGCTTTATATTCTATAGAAACATTTTTAAAAGTAAATGAAATTCTTACTCCCTCTCTATATCCGCTAATATCCATTCCCTGTCGTCTTTGTCTACATCTTTTAGACCAATATTCTTCTACGGTATCTGAAGAATCATATATAAAATTATCAAAAGAGTCTATTCTTCCATAGCCTGTAAACCGACTTTCGTCGTCTGGTTGAGGATAAAGTTTACCTGTTCTAGAAAAAGTAACAAAAGTATGAGAACCCTTGAGTCCCTCAAAACCATTAGAATGTGGAATAACAAATTTTAATTCTAGTCCATTATTAGGAAAATTATGGATATTTAACCAATCACGTTCTCCTTTATGGAAATTAAGATGATAGTTTTCTCCATTTAGGGTTTTTCTTGCTTTAAGTGTTAATTTGCCCGAAGGAACTCCCTTTTTTGTTTCTGCCAAATGTCCATCTTCAATATATCCATCTCCACCCACCGTTGGATTGGAATAAACATTTATATGTAATGGATAACCAGCCTTAATAACTGAAACAATAGAGTAATTAGCATATCTTCCACCTTCTTCTAATTTTAGTCCACTAATAATATACTGACTTTCTTTCGTAGGGTCGTCAGTGCAATTAGGATTATCAGCATACATCTGTGAAACTTTTCTATTATTTACATATAGGTCAGTAAATCCTTGCACACTATTAGGATACATTAAACCGATTTCTACATCTCTATCAAACGGACCAATAGTTATACCTGAAGAATCATACCATTCGCCGATAGATGAGGTTTTATTAATAATTGGGAATAAAGTTGATAAATCAAATTCTAAATACATTCCACTTCTAAAAGTAGTAATGAGATTCCCAGTATATCCTATTTTTGCATACTGAATAACAGAGCTGCTAGTAAACGGTAGAGGTAACGAACCAGTATATCCCAGTGGATTATATCTTAATGAAGAAGCCCAAATAACTGTCCCTGTTGGAGAACTATTAAATAATAAAATTCCATCATCATCTTCTGGAGTTCTAAAACACTGATAATCATAACATGGATAATCATCACTTCTATCTCGACAATAAATACTATAAGTTTGAGCTGAAAAGCCCAACCAAGCATCACCAATTATTTCGCGAGAATGATATCCACCCTGCCCAGAGGCAGAATATAAACCATAATTTAATAACTCTTCTTGTCGTCCCCCAATATATTCAAAAAATAATGGGTCTTTTCCTGTCTCTATATCAAATCGTTGGTCATTATTATCTGTAATTTGACAGGTCTGAGAGTAATAATCAGCAAATGTAGAATTAATCCCAGGAGTCATTCCCAACCTACCAGAATTAATATTAAAAATAGGAGGAGTATAAATTAATTCTACTTCATCAGTAAACGCATCGTAAGCATGAAATAGTCCCAAAGATAATGGCCGCAAATCATATGTATAAATATAATGTTCTGAATCTAAACCTGTAAACCATTTATGAGTCCAAACATCATATCCTGTAAGATAATATCCGTTTTCAAAATAGGTATTTATATCTGCATCTAAATTAAAGGTAGTATTATTTTTTCCAGAAGGAACAAATCCTTTATAAAGTGGAGCCCATTGATTATTAACCAAATTAATTCCTAGTCGTTTTTGAAATGGTTGGTCAACTTTTTTATTATTAATATCTAGAGATGACCATCCGACATCATTTGTTTCGAATATTTTGGTCATGATAGGGGCATTATTTGGATATGCTAATCCCCCTAATCCATCTGGACGTTTTACTGGAATATATTTAATATTAGATGAGACTGTTCCATCAGAATTGATATGATATACCCCAAAAATTTCTTTTACCACTTCTTCTCTTACCTCTAAATTAAATTTTACTTTATAAGGAAATCCTCTAAGTTTTCCTACATATAAAGCATTAGCTCCTAATGCTTGTGGATATAAAAACTTACGATTTTCCGTATTAAATGGACCACTAGTAAATCTTGGAAGATAGTTGTCTGATGACTGAGTGGCCATGATTCTAGGAAATTCGTTTTCCATATCTTCTGGCAATGGAGAAAATGAAGACCATCCAGTATATTTAATATTACTTGTTTCTGGGAAGCTATTGTCCAAATAATAATATTCTCTTTGAATACCTGATTCGTCAAATGCTATTTTTTTCACCAATCCAACTGTTTGCCCATTAACTAAATATCCACTAATAAATGTAATTGTCTTAACGTCGTCACCAATAATATCTTCTTGATAGCTATCAATAATATTATTTAATTCAATAATTTGTCCACCACCACTTAATAAATAACCAGTATATTCAAAATGGGAATTTTTTAAAACTTTAGAAACCAAACTATATTTTCCCTCAAAGAAATCACCCATAGAAAAAAATTGTTTAGTTATTTCGTCTCTATTGTTAAGTTCAGCAGAACCTATTTTGGTATAAAATTTAGCCCTTGCCCCATTTTCAGAATAACCATAAGTATTATTATCTTCTCCCGTCGCAATAGGAAAAGAAGAAACCGAATTACTTCTAGACGATTCTGAGGAATAGCTCGCCCCTTTGGATGAAGTTTGAGATGGAAATAAAACGATTTTTGCCCTACTTCCAAATGTTTGATTATCAAATGTTTGAAAAAAAGCTAAAGCAGGTAAAGAACTAAATTCACTGGGTTGCGGTGGACCAAAATACCAATATTGTTTACCAAAACTTTCATTCCAGGTTTGTAAATCGTCCCCAACCAAAGTTCCGTTATGAATAGGATTATGAGAATCAATAGTTAGCATTCTTTTGGATATATTTCCTGTATTACAAACCGGATTTGCCAAGAAATATTGATAGTCTTCTTTATTTAAACCCTCTTCAGAAACAAATAATGGAGAAAATTTCCATCCAGTAAAATTAGAAGAAGCACAAGTAACACATTTAACTTCATCTGAGCACTTGATAACAGACCCAGTAAATCCTATGTGCATTGACTGGGCAACATTGGTGCAGTCCATAGATGCTGGACTTTTAGCGTATTCTTGGTATAACCCTATTCTTCCAGGACTATCTGTTCTAACTGAAGACGAAGTAACCTTCACATTATTACCATTATTATCTACTTCATAGGAATAAAGTGTTCTTCTATTATGATGCCAATCAGAAACCGGCATTCCAGATTTGTCGAAATGAATATAAGCATTTTTTACGTCAGAATTAAAATCTCCAGAAGATGGCGGTCCATCGTTGAAAATCCTGTGAAATTTTATATTAGGCACTGGTCCGATATAAGATTTTGGGTCGCGACAAGGCACTGTTCTTAAATATGTAAAGGAAATTGGCTGACCATTAGCTCCTATAATATTAACATTATCTTCTACACAATCACTAACATCATCCCCAATAGCATCATAAAGTAATTCTCCAGATACATAATAATACTGATTTTCTATGTCTTTCAATATTTGGAGATTAGGTTGATGAAAAATTTTACTAGTATCATACCAATTATAATTTGATACTTCTGATTCTTTATTTCTATCTGACGTAGCAATATATGCAATAGTAGAAGAATAATCATTTGACAATAAAGATTCCACGGCACTAATAGAAAATGGATGAATTACTTCTCCTGTTCTTGTCGTTTCGAATGGACTATTCTCGAAAACAATACTTCCAATATTATTTAATACTTGTCCTATAACTTTAGATAATGTTGAAATTTTGACCCCACCAGCCCCAATCATACAGTAACCAAAAATAATAGCATGAGCAGCAATATTTAATAATTCTCTTTCATTTTCTGTATTATCTGGCAGATAGTTATTAATAATATATGCCATCGAACTTTCATAATTTTTATAAGTAGAGGTCTGAGAAAAACCCACCGTATTTTCAATATCAGAATCTTCTTGCAGATAATTATAAAAATCATCCCCGGCATCCTGTCCAAGATTAAAACCAGCCGCCATAGCCATGCACATCTTATTCCTAAACCCTTTTTTATTTAAAACGGCTAAACGAATATATACGGCAGATATACTTAAACCAAAAATTGTTCTTAGACCATTATCTTCCATTTTTATCCTTCTTCTCCTCTTATATTAAACTGACTATACAAATTTGAAGCATAATTCTGAGCATCATTAAAAGCCGTAATATTACCCACTAATACGCTACTCATATGTCCAGCCCCTAAGTGTAAAGTCGGAGTAATAAAATTACAATGTTCAGAACCTCCATCTTGGCAGGGAGATATTCCAACTATATCGGTATTTGTCTCAGGGAAATAAGATGTCCCAACATTAAGCATTCCACGAGTAATCCTAGCGTGAGGAGTATTAATTGGACTTCTAAATATAACATCACTATCTTTGCTAGATAGTTCATCTGTTATAATTAAACTTCCGTTACTTTTTTCATTAGCAATGGGAACAAGCCTTAATTTCTTTTTTTGTCGATTTGCGTTTTCTTCGACATAATTAAATAATTTTTGTGCTTTTCCTCCAGGGAAAAATCCTTGCCCATATCTCATACTTAAACATGGGTCAAAACAATCTCCAGCCATCAATCTTGATGGAGGACAACTATACGCTGAAAAATCTGGGCTTCCGGCCAATTGAGAAGCGGTCATAACATAATCACACACTGTAGAATTAAATCCTGGATAATTTTCCTCACAGGAAAAAGAGATATCCCCATATGGTTTAGAAGTTCCCTCGGTTCCCCGTTTACCCCACCAAATATTTCTAATAGACGGTAAATCCATAAAACCAAGATTGCTTCGTTTAGCATTTATTTGATTGACTAATGAAACATGGTTAGCGGAAGACTCTTTTTTTACATATAATCCATATATTGATGGGGCATCAAACATCATATTAAATCTTCTTCCCCATGCCATTGAATAGAATCCTAAAGAAATTCCATTTCCATTTCTATCTCTATTATGACGTTTTACTTTCCACTGATAGGCATATGGGCCATACATCGGCCTTCTTTCCAAATATGTATTGTTTGGTTGTCCCAACCAAAAATATTGAATAGCAGAATTCATTGCTCTTAATCCAGGACAAATAAAAGTCTCATTTCTTACATTTTTCTTTTTTACTGGGTCACATAATATATAAAATCTATCAAAAGCTTCAATATAATAAAGCATATTTCTACCAAATCCATTATTTGTATATCCACAATTCAATCCAGCTAAATCAGTGGGACGAATTAAAGCTTTCGCTTCTTCTAATAATCGTTCTGAGGCTTCCTCATTTTTTGGTGCTCCAGCCCCAATAAATTGAATATCTCTATCTTTTACAGTAGATATTTTTCCAAAACGTTTAATAGAGCCCAAATTATTGCCCCATTGCCAATGACCGATACCCTTATTTGGATAATTTAATTCTCCATAATTCGTAACCGGAGGATATAATTCAGCAATAGTTGACAAACTAGATAATTTCATTCCTTTTCTAGTATCTTTTGTAGCAACAGCTTTTTGTTTTAATGTCCAATGTGTAACTCGATAATTATTAAAATATACCATTGTTCTTATACCACGTTTTCCAATAGGCATACTATAGTTTTCGCATTCTGGCAAATGTTTATATCCATACAAGAGATTACCTTCTTGTTGGTTAAGAAGCTTGCTAAATGGAATAAGACTACCATAATCAAGAAGATGTCCCCACGATTCTCTTAATCCCCGTGTGTCTGTTAAAGTGGATGGTTTATAGCTTCTCGTTGCCCCAACATAACCAATACTTCCAACAAAACGATAAGCCGATACATCTCCCCATCCTGCATTTGGTGGTGGAATTTTTTGCTCAATCACACTCTCAGGAATTGCATGTGGGTCTTCTTGATATCCACAATAAGGACCAATAAAAGAATATACTTCTGGACTAATAGATATAATTTGCAATTCATCATTTTTATCAAATACTTCAAAGTCTACTCTAATGTCTCCATTAGCATTCGAGGCATTTTTAACAGAAACATCAAATCTCAACCAGTCTTCTATTATTAATTCAGAAGGATTGCTCATTCTTATGCCAAATCTTCCTGACGCTAAACAAAAATAATAATAATCACTATCTTCATCTTTTATAGTCCCTTGAATAAAAGAATAATCATCTTCACTATTATTTTCTGGGGAATAAACTGGAGAGCAATCTAACGGATGAATAATGGTGCAAGTATTAGAATCTCCTTCTAAAGCACACCAATTTCCTCCCGTATTAGATGGTTCAGTCAATTCAAAATTACTACTTGATAGAAATTCGGGATATTTATCTTTTTTAACTCTATGCCATTTATATTGTAATGGATATAGGTTGCGTTTATTTTTATTAAATATCTTTAATTTTTCGCACCAAAAGGCAATTTCTGGATATCTAGTGGTCATCTTATCTTCTGGAATAGAATGATAATCTACCGCTGAACATCTTAAAGTTGGATGTTGTCCTATTTTACAATGAACTTTAGGTAATGGTTGCTGAGTGAAAATAGGAGTAAAACAAGAAAAATTTTTATCTAATTGTCCTATTTCATTATAACCAATTGCTAACCAACCGCTTGGAGAATATTTTCTTCCTAAAGTATCTAAAATTAGTCCGCTAAGAACAGGTTCATACGAAGGAGTCGGAATCATTTTATTAAATCTAATATCATTAAAAAATCCAGGATAATAAAAAGTATTTTGGGAAAAGGATAAAGTCGCCAACGTGTCCATCAAACCTGAAATCGCGCCTCTACTTCCATAAGCCCCCTCAAAAAATCTTCTTTTTACATCTGGTAATTCTGAATTTGTCCCCCAAGAAAAAGGCATTCTCGACCACCCTGTATGCTCTAAATAATCTTTAGATTTATCAAATGAAAAATAAATATGATTTAGCGGGAATAAATCAATCGGATTTCCATGAATGAAATTTTCCATGTATCTTGTCATCATCCGTTTTTCTCGTCCAGAAATAATTGATTGATAAAAAGATTCGTTTATACCATTATCGTCCCTGATATAATATCCATATCTATCTTCTAAAACTTGCCACCAATCCAATCCTGCTCCCGATAAAATTTGAATATAATTTTGTCTAAATTGATTATAACTATTATTTGTAAATAATAAATCAGAAACTTTGCCACTAGTTACGACAAATTTAGTACTAGCTAACCCCTCTTGAACGATAATCTGAGGTTCATTTCCACTAAAAGAAGCTAATCCACTAGTAAAAATGTCCTGAAATTTTCGATAAAGTTGATTAATAGAAAATTCAAATCTAGGATATTGACTAATAATCCAAGAATATTCTGCCGAACCAGTAATTCCAGAATAGTTTGCCCATAAGAAAAACCCTTTATTAAAAGCATACATATTGGAATACTTTTCTTCCATTTGCGCTGTTCTTAATAAGTTGTCATAAGCAGAAAAACTCCATTTTCCATTGGTATCTAAAGAATCAGGTTCAGTTGATTCTTTGTCGAACTCTAGGGGCTCTGTTTGTTGAGGTAATTCTGAAGCATTTTCTACTCCGCTCCATGGATAATCAAGAGCTAAAGTTTTACAACTATTAAGAAATCTTGTTCCATAAAAACCAAATTTTCTAATAGCTGCATAATAAGGAATATCAAAATGCGTTGATGGGCAGGCATATATAGAAGCTCCGACAGTCCAAGGAAGAAAATCTACCGTATCTGGACATTGACGATTTTGCCAATAAGATTTTTCATGAGATAATGTTGGTTGAAAAAGTAATGTTCCTTCACTTGGACTTCTATAAGTTATACCTTCTCTTATTTGGTTGAAGTTATTATAAAATGGAATAGTAGAAGCATTATCTTCAAATGTAAAATGCCAATAATGCCAAGGGTCAGCCCCAGCAAAACTTACTTGGTCACCAATACTTCCATATAAAATATCAGGAGCTTCAATTAACTGAACCCCATTGGTCCCTTTCCCGACGCTAGTATCTGTTTCCATTAAATTCGCTAAACAAAGAGCGTTATTTAATTTGTTTGTTTGAGAAGAATAAGAATATTGAGGAATAGGTTTTCCGCTACTATCAAAAGACACGTAATTATAATCTTCGTCACTAGTAGTAGAATATCTTCCGTTAACTTTAATATCGAAATTATCTAATGAAGTTGGAATTGGATTCTGGTTATATGGAGTAGTTGCCCCAAGAGCATTAGTTGTTCCTTGAATTAATGAAAATTGAAATTCATCATAATAAACTTGAACCGCAACAGTACTTTGTGGACATACTTCTTTTGGACTGTATATCGGGGAAAAAGAATTTGCGCTTAATGTATTAGTAGATAAAGTTACATCTGAAGCACTTTTAGAAACAATACCAAACATCTCATTATATTCTGTTACAGTTAACGGAGAACAAGAACCCATGTCTAATGCTTGAGTTGCATCTTGGTTAGCATTAAAAATATTAATGTTTTCTCCATACGGAGGAAGAAAGTATCCTCCTGGATAAAAAGCATTATAGAAATTAAATCCATCATAAAACGAATCTTTGTCATGCCCAAACCCATGGCATGAACCATAAAGAATAGCTTTATCATAATAATATAAAACGCCAGTCCTATCACTTACTGCTACTTCTGAAGAAGTAAATTTTCTAGCCACGCCAGATTTTCTATGAACTTTATTATCTAAATATGCTCCAAATGGTGGTTCAAAATTTTCGGTTGGATAAGAAGGACTTGAAAATTCAAACATCTTTCCCCTGATACCCCTATTATGAATTTTAAAATAAAATCCAGTTAAGATATCATTTTCAACTGTAACCCCAGGAAATTCTCCAATTTTCATGTAATTTTGTTTGACTTTTGCCTTATCTTATGATATTATTAATTACACAAGGTTATACATTATGTTTCATATATACCATCCGACTAAAACTAATAAGGGGTTTGCCTGTTCATTCTGGTTTTCAATAAGAGAAAAGTGTGTTTTTGCTACTATTGTTAAACAAGCTGGATGGGACGAAAAAGCAGACAACGGTCTTTTTAAAGCAAGTTTAGAAGACCCAACAAAGCACGTTAATATTAAATTATCAGATATAGAAGTCGGACATATTTTAGAATGTCTAGATAAAAATCGCGATTTCAAAACATATCATGATAATGAACTGAAACCAAAACATATATCTTTTACTACATGGATGGGAGCCGCTCAAAAAGATGTCTCTGGAGCAGTTATTAAAGAAGCCTGCCAGCAAGGATTTTCTTTCTCTATCTCTGTAATTGACAAGGAAGACTCTACTAATAAAAATAGTTTCTATATAGGTTTAAATTTTGGAGAAGCAAGACTGTTAAGAGAGTTTCTATTGTTTGCCCTTCACCATTTCTTTGAAGAAAGAACATCTTTAGCTGCGAATAAAAACAATAATTCAAAGTCTAAAACAATAGATATTTAATTATGAGTCGCAAAAAAAAGGTTCTAATCCTAACGGACCACCCGTTAGCTAAAACAGGTTTTGGAAGAAATGCAAGAGCTTTATTGGAGTATTTATATTTAACCAATAAATATGAATTAGTTAATTTGGCTGTTGGCGCAGTTAATTCTCCAGATTTATCGCGCACCCCATGGAAAACTCTCCCAACTGTTTTCCCGCCACAATTAGAAGAAATAAAAAAGCAAAATGACCCAAGGGCTTGGGAAAATATAGATAGAATGGCTGGATACGGAGCTTTCTCGGTAGACGCTGCGGTTAAAAGCGAAAAACCAGATGTATTTATTGCTATTCAAGATATTTGGGGAATTGATTTCTGCGCCGAAAAAGCATGGTTTCCTAAAATTACTGCCGCTTTATGGACGACGTTAGATTCTCGCCCTATTCTTCCAAAAGCTGTTGAAGTAGCTTCTAAAATTAAACATTTTTGGTCTTGGGCTGACTTCGCTACGCAAGACCTTCACAAAATGGGACATAAACATGTCAAAACAATTCGTGGAGCGTTAGCTACGAAATTATTTTATAGATTATCTGAGGAAAATAGGAAAAGTCTTCGAAAACAACATAATATTAATGAAAATACTTGGGTTATTGGTTTTGTGTTTAGAAACCAATTAAGGAAATCGGTTCCTAACCTTTTACAGGGTTATAAATTATTTATTGACAGAAACCCTCAAATTAAAACTAAACTCTTATTACATACGAACTGGACAGAGGGTTGGGATATTCCAAAACTTTTAGACGAAAACGAAATTAAAAAAGAAAACGTTCTTACGACTTTTGTTTGTCGTTCTTGTAAAAAATACGAAATAAAATCTCCATTAGCAACAGAACAAGATTGTCCTCATTGTCGAACTGCTAAGTCACAAATAACTACTCATCCTTCATTTGGTATTTCTGAGCAAGAATTAAATGAAGTATATAATCTTATGGATGTTTACTGCCATCCATTTACTAGTGGGGGACAAGAAATCCCTGTCCAAGAAGCAAAATTGGCTGAATTGATAACTTTGGTTACTAATTATAGTTGCGGAGAAGATTTGTGCGTAGAAGAATCTGGGTCTTTTCCATTAGAATGGTCGGAATATAGAGAACCAGGAACTCAATTTATTAAGGCTTCTACATATCCAGCTTCAATAGCCAAACAATTAGAAAAAGTATTTAAATTAAAACCCCAAAATAAAAGAGAACTAGAAAAGAAATCTAGGCAATGGGCGATAGATAATTTCGCAACAGAGATAATTGGAAAACAAATAGAAGAATTTATTGAATCAGCTCCATTTGCCGAAGATTCTTGTTTTATCGAAGATGTTCCTGCAAAAAATCCAGAGGCAGCCATCCCTGAGATTAAAGATGATGGGGATTGGCTAATTCATATGTATCACAACATATTAAAGATGCCTATTGGTAAAGACGACCCAGGTTTTTTACATTGGATAGCTCGCATAAAAGAAGGCGTCCCAAGGATAGAAATAGAAAAATTCTTTAGACATACAGCTACCGTTGAAAATCAAAAAAATCAAATTGCTCCCCTTACTTTTGATTGTCTTTTAAATAAAGAAGATAAAGGAAGAGTATTAGTTGTTATGCCCGAGAGTGCTGGAGATGTGTTTTTAACGACTTCTATTTTTAAATCTATTAAGGACCGTTACCCAGATTGGGCCTTATATGTTGCGACAAAGCCCCAATTTAAAGATATTTTAATTGCTAATCCGTTTGTGGATAAATGCCTTGATTATCATCCTATGATGGAAAACTTAACTTGGCTTGAGGGAAACTCTTCTCATAATGGATATTTTAATGTCGCATATTTACCCCATGCTCTTACTCAAAGATATATCGCCTACTATCATGGTGGAGAAGATAAACTTGATTTAAATTTAAAATAAAGAAACCTTATGCATCTTGTAGAAACATACGCTTTACAGTGTGGAGCTAAAATTCATAAACCATTCATTTATGAAACGTTTTTTCCTATTCCGATAGAGAAATATATTACTTTTCAGGCTCAATCCCAGCAAAATATAGACGCTAAAAATTATTCTTATTGGCAAGATGTCATTGACATGATTTATCCTATCCTATTAAAGAATAATATTTCTATATTACAAGTTGGACTTCCTTATGAAGCTCCCTATGGAAGAGTAGTTGACCTTAGAGGGGCGACATCTATTAATCAATTAGCATATTTAATGAAGGGTTCTTTATTACATTTTGGTCCTGATAGTTTTGGTATTCATTTGGGCTCTCATTATGATATTCCGATTGTCGCATTATATAGTTCAACTCGTCCAGAAATAGCTGGCCCATATTTTAGTTCTAAAGATAAAACGATTTTATTTAAATGTTATGAAAGAGTTGGAAATAAAAAGCCCTCTTATGCATTACAAGAGAATCCTAAATCAATTAATAAAATCTTACCTGAAGAAATAGCTAACGCAATATTAAAATTATTAAATATTAATTTCGTTTTACCAATACAGACCGTTCATTTAGGGGATAGGTATTCTAATGTTCTTATCCGAGAGCTAATTCCTAATCATCCATCAAATATAGGAAATCCTGATTCTCCAGTAGAGGTTCGAATAGATAAATTTTTAGATGAGCAGCTTCTTGCTCATCATTTAAATTATCTTAAAAAGGCAATTTTAGTTACAGATAAGCCAATAAATTTAAACCTATTACGTTATTTTAAAGGAAATATTCCGACAATAGTATATAAGATTCCAGAATATGATGATATAGAATTCGTAAGAAACGTTATATCTATCGGAATTCCAATAGTTTTATCTTCTGAATTGCCAGATGACAAACTATTACCTAAAAAAATTAATTACTATGAATTTGGTCCAATTACCAGAACAGGGGTAATTAATGAAAAAATCAGACAAGAATTACTTCCTAAAATAGACAAATTATATTTTAAATCAAGTAAAATTGTTATTTCTCAAGGGCAAATTTTCTATTCCTTTTCAGCTTTAGATAATAATACACCTTCTCAAAATAATCAAGAATATCAAAAAGCTGTAGATTCCCCATTATTTTGGAGAGATTTAGATTTCTATACAATAGTAGAAAAACTTGACACTCCAATAACTACTTGATATCATAAGTCTATGAATAATTCTCCAGATAATCAATTAACAAACGCCCCCGTTTTAGACCCTCTTAAACCAGATAGAGTCATAGGCTGGATTCCTCCAGCCGTCATTTCAAGAAATGATGCTGGACTAATTATTGGGAATAACTATATATTTAATCCTGATAATACTATTAATTGGAGGAAAATGATAAAACCAGAGTTTCTGGTTCCGAACAAACAAATTTTTGAAAAACGAAATAAACCAGTTCCACCGTCAATCGAAGGATTAGATGATAAAGAACTTCTAATCCTATTAGGCGGAATTAAAGAATTAGCTCAATGTCGAGGATTTACTTCTGTTAAATATGTCGTTAGCAGCCCAACACCAGAATATGTTATTGCTGTTTGTTCCATTGATTGGATAGCAAATTATGAAACAGAAAATCGACCTATTACTTTTTCTGCTATTGGAGATGCTCATCCAAGAAATACGACCAATTTTGGGCAGAATTTTCTTGGTCCTATAGCAGAAAATAGAGCTTTTGTCCGTTGTGTTAGAAATTTTCTTAAAATTAATATCGTATCTCAAGAAGAAATCGGTGGAACAGTCGCTTTTGAAGAAGACCCAGCATCGACTCTTTTAAAAGATACTATGGAAAAATATGGAATTTCCTTCGCAAAAGTCAAAGAAAAACTTGTTGCTGAAAATGTAGAGGGAGCATCATTATTTCAATCTATTTATGATATTCCAAAATTTAAGCAATTAGAATTAATAGCTCGTATTAAAACTAAAGTTGCCGAAGCTCAAGCAGAAGAAAAAAAATAATCTATCCGCGAACAATATTAGAATATGTAGGGTTGTAGGAAATAGTTCCTACAGCCCTTGTTTTTGCTGTCGGAAACTGATTTGGAGTAGTAATAACTAAAGGAATACATTCATTAGTAGCACTTCGTTGTTTATTATCTATATTAATATCTTCGTAATCTATTGCCGCCAATGTAATATATGGATAATTATAAAATAGATATCCCCCATTTGAAGAATAAACCGGAGTCACCCCTCCCCATGTTCTCGAAAACACTTTCGTTAATATTTCGCTTTTGCTACTATTCGAAGAATTGATAGATAATGCAAATGCTTCATATTGATACTTCTGCAAAAAACAACGATAATATCCATTAGAGCCCTCGTATGGTTCTATGGTTTTTTGTCTTAAAGCTAATATTCTATCGCTGTTTCCGGCAAAATATGGAAGAGTCGAACCCTCTGAGTGCCATGTTCCATATGTAATATTTGGGGAAAAAACTGCTTCGCGAGATAAAAAAATATCACTATTCGCTGGGGTTAATGCTTTTGGAAGTTTTTTAATTTTAATAGTTTCCCCTAAATAATATGGATTATTTATTCTGGCTATAGATGAAGTGCTATAGTTTCCAGCTAATCCAATACTTACATTACCAAGTGCATCAGACCTTCTTTGCTCTGTTGGGGTAGTAAGGGCTCCCTCTACATTAATCCATAAATGTTCTGGACGCTTAACGACAGCTAATGTCCATGGCCAGGAATCGGCTGTTAAAATTCTATCTACAGACTCAATCATTACAATAACATATCTGCTAAGAATGTCAAAATGATAATCTTCATCAAGGCCAGGGTCACCATAATTAGCAATAACGCGAGCTTCTTTTATTTCAGCTTTTTCGTTATTTCTAGTTTTAATTTTTTCTGTATTGTCTGACATATTAAAAATCTAAATCTCCCAAAGAGACAGTCCAAGGATTATTTGTATAAGCCTCAGAACTATAAACCGAATCGAGTTCTCCTTGTGTTAATAAAAATCCGAGGTCATTTCCTTCTGAATAAATTCCTGTTAAATCATTACGCTTTTTTTTTAAGCTATACGGGTCTGTTGAATAAGAACGTAAACCGGATATAACGTTTGTAATAGAATTTGAATTAAATCCTAATGATAAATTAATACCCATTTCTTCTGTAATATCTAATCCATTAAATACTAATTTGATATTAAAATAATTTTCCTCTGGGGGGAGTTCAAAAGCAAATAATATGGGAGAGGCAACAGAATAATATAATTGTGGGGTTTCTCCCATTAATCCTGTAAAAATAGACCACTTATTCCAAAAATTATAAGCACCCCCTGACCCTGTAAACCTCATCTGAAGAGTCCCAGAGGCATTTTGTCCAGTATAAGTATCTGTCAATGAATTTCGTTCGAAATTCATGATTGGTCGTAAACCAGAAGAATATCCCGAACCTAAATTTGTAATATCAATACCTGTTACTTTATAACCCGTTATTCCTGTTCCAAAAGTGCCAGTAGTATATAATACTTCTCCAGTTAAATAGCCCGCAGCAATATCAATAGCTCCATAAGTATTAAATGGGGAAAACCAACCCTCATTATATCCAGATTTTAATGGAATATCAAAACATCCAGTTCCCCATTCCCCCGTATTAATAATTGCTCTTGGAGCCTGAGTATATCCAGAACCAACACCTATTCCTGAATAACCATTAACTACATAAAAGTATTGATTACCCGAACCATACACATCTTGAAATAAAACTCTTGTTGTTAGTAATTTTCCCGTGGCCCCCGTCCCAAAATTGCCAATACCAGAAAAATTTATACCCAAATTTCCAGTACAACCACTACTAAATAAAAGAGTATTAAAATTTTGTTGGATGCCGGTAACATAATAATATCCGCTAAATTTAACGAAAGGAATATCTAAATATTCTCCACTACTCGTTAAAGTAAAACCAGTAATATACACCCCACTATAAGTATTACCATCAATAGGACGGATACCAGATATTCTTCCGGTAATATGAATACCCGAAGAATCAATATTTCCTAATCCATCTATTTTAGATGCATAATAAGATAATGTAATCGAACTGTTAGTCCCACTATGAAGAAAATTATTTCCTGACCAAGTTCCCTCAAAAGGAACAAAAGCAATATTTGAATTATTAAATCCAGTTAAATTTTCTATAGAAACATCGAATAATCCGCTTCTCTCAGTTGAAGATTCTAAATTTTGCTCTCCCTCATTAGCAAATAAAGATAATTTCCATGAAATTTCATTATTTAATTGAGAACTATCATTGTCATTAAATATTAATCTTTCTTGACCTGTCCCCAAACATCCAATAATCTGATTTCCAGTTAACGACTCTTCCAAAGAATTATAAAATTCTGCTCTATGTCCATAAACCCAAGATACTATATCACTAGAATATATTCCTGTTAAAGTCCCATTAATGCGAAATGTTTCTGGCATCGACAAAGAATATGAAAATGGGCTTGATGAGACTTCAACATCACATTGTAAATTCTCGGCCCCAACATTTATTCCAATAGCATCTAATGTCTGTCTTAAGCAATTTCTTTCTACAAACGGAACACTATTTGCTAATATGTAACAAATATTTCCAGTATTATTACTGGCATCATTTATAAACCAGCCAGACAACGAAAATGGTTCTCCAGTATTATACGAAGACAAAACAGTTTGTTTGTTAGAAGATAAAATAAAACCACTTCTTAAAAAAATATTCTTTTCGAAAGATAAACCTGAAAAAATAAAACGACATTCTCCCCAGTCAGACACACGAATATTATTAAAAGCAAAAGAAAATTCATTTGCCCTTTGTAATCTTAATGTATTATTCCCAGTAAAAAACATTATTTTATCCTTGGTATTATTTTATTTAAAATCGCCTCTTGTCGAGGTAGCACTTTTGGTCTATCTGAAAACGACAAAGAGGTTGTTAATCCATTATCACTTACACTTAAGGATAAACTGTTTAATCCATAATCGGGACTAAGATAAGAAACAAATTCCCCAAAATCACTTGGACCACCAGCTAAAGATAATTCTACTGATTTCATTGGAGTAGTTAGTTCATATCCATTAATTTGTTTAATAAAATTATGATAAGATTCAACAGTAGTTAGAACTTGTGTTTCGCCAGTAATAACTGTCATATAAGATAAAAATCTCATAGAATATGGGTCTAATTGTGGGGGAAGGTCTGGGTCAACACTATTATTTAATATTTTAATAGATGATGTTCCATTATTATCAGTATTAACTGGTTCTCCATATATTTCGTTAATTTCTGGGGAACGAAGCTCTAAATCAACCTGTGATTGCAAAACCCCACGATATCCCCCCAAAGCATTAGTCGAAACTGGATAAATAATAGTCATATTTGCTTCGGCAGACGTATAAGATAAACTATTAGATGTAACATCGGCCCAATAAAGATTTCCATAAACGTCAGAGTTTGCCCCAGCTTGAATAAGTTTATCAATTTCCGTATTTCTGACAGGATTTTTTACAATTTTTATTTGAAGACCCCTAGAGTTTGGTTGAATTAAATATTCCCATGGGAAGCCTTCTGTAAAATAATTTACTTTATTTTCATCAATAATACAACCATATCTCGGGTCAGTATTTCCTCCTTCTACCCATTTGCCAGATAAAAGATTATTGCACATTTCTTGTAGTAATGATAAGTCACAAATGCTTTGTGTTTTAGTCTCTATTCTTCGTTTTGTTGCTTCTCTTTCTTTATCAATAAATTGTTGAAGAACTGTTCCGTTTATAAAATTAGTCCCCCGAGCATTAAAAGATAGATAAACATTTGGATGGCTTCTTGTATCTGTTAATACTAATAAATGTAATTTCGAACAAGTTTGTTGCGAAATATAATGTAAATCATAATAAGATTCAATATGCCTATCCAAATCACTTACTACTGGCAAGTTGTTCAATGCAAAAGCTACTTCGCCCCTAAATTCAGTTAAATTAGGAGATGCTTTTGGTTTAAATAACTCTAAATTCCAATCTTGATATTTTTTTGAAATAGCATTATTAATATTAGTAAAATTATCTTCTGAACTAAACTCTTGAACACATGCGTCTCCAAGATTTAATGACATAGTTCGTTTAAATTCTTCTACGCTCGTTCCCCACTCATTGTCTATATCTGAATAAAATAATCCAGCAGGAAAAACCCCCGTTCCAATTTGGTCAACCGCAATTGGTAATGCTTCTGATATTGGGGTTAACAATCCTGAATATAAAATTAAATCTTTAAATGGAGCAAATTTCAACTGATAATATTGGGTGATAGAGGGCTCACAATTATGGGAAATTCTTAATAAAGAAGTTCCCTCTTCTCCATAAAACCCTTCACTTGGGCTTAAATCTTTCAATTGATTAGCCGACATATAAGGGAATCTATTTAAAAGTCCTTGGGTAACTATCCCATATTTATACATGGAACTAGCGGCGTCTTGTTCCCAACGCTGAATATCCTCTTTAAAACTTGAATAATAATATCCAACATAAACCTTATAAAATCTTTGGTCCAAACAGATATTAGATATTTCATCCCCATTACCACCACCAACAATTTTTTGAATAACAGCGGATTTATCTACGCCAGTTAACTCTACTAATGGAACCATCCCTAATGCTCTAAAATTAGAAGCCCTTATTTCCTCTGTCATCCCATAAATAGCTTGGTCTTGACAATATAAATCTCGTAACGTTTCATCATATCTTGATAAAGCTATAGAAGTATCAATGTCACCAAACGTTCTTCCGTCTAGTTCGGATAAAGTTTTCTCTCGGTCATTATGTCCAATTTCGAAACTATTTGTCCACGCAACATCCCAAAACCAAGTTCCAAAAACATCTGTTCTTAATACTGGCGTGTTTGATTTTTTATTAAAATCAATTGGATGTAACGGCAAAATTCCTATATATCTTTTAGGGGCTTTAGAATGGGTTTTTGATTGTTTTGCTCTAGTATTTGTAGTAATAACAGATTGTTTGAATGTGTTATCTAAACTAGTTGATGCTTTATAAGAAAGAATGGCTGTATTTTGATTAATGGCAAACTGGGAACCCAGTGCGGTTGTTGGGTCAGCGATATTGACAATGTTAGAGATATCTATAGCTCTATTTAAATTGATGCCAATAAATGACTTACCCCTACAATAAAAATCATATCCTAAATCAGAGCACCATTGTTGTAACACCTCTCTTAATGAACCTATATAATTTTGACGATAAATATAATCAGCATCGTTTACAGCAACGGGAAATACACCATCAAATTTTAATCCTCTTAGTCTTAAAGATGCCAATAATTGATTAAAATTATAACTAACCCCAGCTAAATCACCACATCTTTCTTCACTAGCCTCTTCCGTTCCTAATATTAAATATCCTCCATTCAAATCAAATGTAACCTTTTCAGTTTTCAATTCAAACAGTTGTTCCCATTGACGATAAATATGAGAGACTTTTAGCGTAGAAGCGAAGTTATCGTATACTTTACCGTTAATTCCAACATAGGAACCAAATGCCAAATCTCTATTGGCTCGTCCAAGCATGGTAATACTATCCCCAGCTAGTAAACAATCTGGACAAACTACAGAAAATTCCATATTTGCATTTAACGTATAAACAAATTGATTTCCTTGTTTTTTTATTAAACCAACATAAATCTTATCTAATATTAAAGAATAATCTTTAAAAACTACATTGAGAATTTTGGTTTCATTTTGTATTTCAATATCATATTGATATAAAATGAAATCTGTAAATGTTACCCCATTAAAATCAATATCATATAAATTTTCTTTCCCTCCGTCTCCAGCTCCGCACTTTAAATCGTCATCTTTAATATCAAATACGGCATAATTTTGTGCTCTATTTTCGACTTCTAATACAATACTTAATTTTATCTCTGTGGGAGAAGAACTATAACCAATCTCACAAGAAGCATTATAAATCCATCCACCAAAAGCAAATGCAGTTGGCCACGAACCCCTGACCAAATTTTTTCCAAAGCGTAATGAATTATAATTACCCTTTGGAGAAATTGTTATACCTTGTAATATTTGATATGCCATAATTAAGGAATCTCTGAATACCAATACCAAGTATAATATGGACTTGCCGTTGTCCCATCAATAAATTTGGCTCGATAATTATATGTTAAAGTAATTGGAACCGTATCTACGACATTAAAATTTGGATAACCAGAAGTAGAAAAACCAGAAAATCCATTTCCAGTATTTCTCTCAGTTTGTAAATAATAATTACTAAACGCTGATGAAGTGTCGAAACTTCCCGTAAAAGATGTTGATGGTCCATTATAGTTTATTGTTTCTCCGGTTTTATTTGGTGCCTGGGGCATTCCACTAATAGCTTTAGTTACCCCAAATGGTCCAAAAACATTTCCGCTATGATACCTTGCCTGAACAAAACCTCGGTGGTTTCTACTAGATGGTAACCATCCAGTTATACCTGTGGCTTGAGTGCTAACCATTCCCGAAGGAATAAAATATTCATCTGATGAACCATCTGGATAAGTCAATTTGCTATATAATTCGACAAATAATCCTGTTGGATAATAATTAATGCCACCAGTCCATCCAATCGAATATCCTGTAGAACCGCTTACCCACATTCCTGTCGCCCCAGATACATGATATGTTGTTGGAAATACAAAATTCCAATATCCAGTAGTATCTAAATTTAAAGAAGAATACAAAACATATTCTAAAATTGGAATATCAATAATTCCGCTAACAAAAGAGCAGGGAACAAAACGACGATAATCTCGTTGATAATATTGACGAATTCCATTTAACCATACCTGTTCTGAAAATCCAGTAATATTAGTAAGATTCACTTGGGAACCAGTAATATTAAAAAGATAACGATAAAAACCACTATATTGAGGAATAAAAGACAACTCATTATCTTGTATATCCGAAAATCCAGACGGAATTCCTGTCTCTGGAATTTGGTCGGCAGAAAAATATGGTAATCCTGTTCCAGTTAATATAACCACAAAACCATTAGTCCCAGAACCAGAAATAGAATATTGATATCCCGATACTAATTTCTGACCATTTAAATATAAATCATATCCAAAGAACGGATAAGTATTATTTCCAGTACAAATACCAGATAGCCCAGTAATAAAAATCGCCCCAGTTATTCCAGTAGGTTCATTAAACTGCGATGATGGAGGAAAAAATCCTCCGCCACTAACAGCTATTCTACTTTGATACCAATAACCACTATATGGGATAACGGTTGAATTTTTCTTTAAAATATCATACGTTAAATTATCGTCATCAAAAAAACCACTAATACTATTTCTGGATACATAATAATCCACCCCATTTGTTTCAGCTAAACCATTACCAAATAATTGAATAAATCCTGTATCTTGAGGCCACATGTTGCCGGTAATTTTTCTATTTAGATAAGGAATTTCTCTAGAATAAGTATAAATTTCTACAACATCTCCAGAAGTTAAAGATAAATCAAAATCTATAGAATACTGAGAAAAAGAACTTAACGTCGCCAAATCATATAAAAATGCAGTATCGTTTCGTGTTCCTGTAAATGGAATACCAGAAAATAAAGGAAAAACAATTTCACCAGTTGTCACTAATCCAGATAATCCAGATTGGACAATAACATTAACTACTTGTCCATTAGTTCTAGTCATTGTCCCTGTTATATATGATAGTCCAGTAACCGCCACTTCTTGAATTCCTGAAAAATACGTTCCTGTTATTTGATATCCACTACTAGCATAGTATCCTGTAACCGTATTATATCCAGAAACAAAAGAACAATCAGCACACACAGAAATATCATACGGTAAAATAGAATCTTTAAATAAAATAGCATGATAAATATTACCAAAGAATCCCGTTGCCCCAGTATTGTTATTATTAAAAAATTCACCTAAATATAAATTTGAAGTATTTAAAAATGCTCCAGAAAAATACAAAGAAGCATTAAAATAACTATTATCGGCCATATTAACAATACCAAAATCTATATATCTATTATCTACTAATCCAACGTATATTAAATCTCTAACACTAAGTTCTTTATTTAATGTTTCTAATTTACCAGATGTTTGAAGAAATAGTCTATTTGAATCAGTAATTCCCAAATAAAAACCACTAGATAATCCGCTGATATTATCAACTGTAGATATTATAATTTGATTTTTACCTAAAAATGCCCCACTTCTTTTAGAACATCCATTCGAGGCAATATCTAAGATAATACCGAAATTTCCTGTATGTTTATATCCAATGCTATATCCGTTATTTCCTGAAAATTGATTTCCTGTAAAAGGAAAAGGGGAAAGATTAATTAATGGGACTGCTTGAGAAGAGATTTCTCCACTTATAAAGTGTTGACCAGTAGTATAAAGTTGATTATATATTATTCCCGTTGTTCCACTATTAAAAGAATATACTCCTTCTAAAGCATTTGAAGCTCCAGTAGAAATATTATAATAACTTATACATGTTAGAAATGGGCCAATATTCATTACCTTTTTCCATTTTTAATTACACTTTTTAATAACCAAAAGAGTAGCCAGGAATTCTCGTAAAACTTCTAGACGTGGAACCTACTAGTTTAGTATATAATACGCCAGAACTTTGTGTATCCATACCTATCCACTCTTTATTATAAGAGATATCAGACAAACCCGTTGATAAATTATCATTAATTACCACTCCATCTGACACATAAATATCTCTTAATCTATCCAAAATGCCAGAAGCAATACTTGTAAGAGTTTTAGGATTCAAAGAATCAGCAGTAACATCAATAGAAATTTTAGCCCTATTTCTCATTTGAGAATCTTGAACTACATAATGTCCTTCAATATTTCCAGCAGCTAACGTATCAAATTTCCATAAAGATGGTTGGACAGAAACATTATATTTTTGATTAGCTCCTAATAAATCTCCCCCTTCAGGCATGGACATGTTAATTTTAAAATTACCAACACCAGAATTCTCTTGAATAGAAATTGGAAGATTGGCAGAAAGAAAATTTCCTGGGGTTGCAATTCCAGAGAACAACGGAGAACTTACTATTAATCCTGAAAGATAAGTTCTCCAATTGCTTATTTGAGATTTAAAAAGAGATAATTGATTTAATTTATAATCCAATGGTCCCAAACAAAAAAATTCCCCTTCTATTTTCCAAACATTTTTTGGTAAGACTCTATCTACATCTACAGAAATATTATAATCAAAATATCCTGTAATATCTCCAGACGTTAAACCAGAAATATAATTACTTCTTATTTCAAAAGTATTTGTTCCTGAATCCTGATTTAACGAAAAGTTACTAATACCCAAAAAGCCAGTTAATATACCAAGATTTTGTATACGAGAAAGAATATTAATCCCTGTGACCGAAGAACTTAAATTTCCAGCCGAGTCGTTATATGGAGAACCCTGAATTTTTAAATTAGTTTCAATCGTCGGATAAATAGCGTCTACTGGATTATTAATAGTCGCAGAAAATGTCTCTAAATAAGTGTCGGTCGAACCAGTAACATATTTATAGGTTTCTGTAACTGAAAAAGAAGAACTTAATCTATCAATCACCTCAACAACATTAAATAAAACAGGCTTTCCAGTGGGAATAAAAAATGACGTTGAATTAGCCCCCGTGAAAAATTTTACAAATGTTACAGCATTATTAAAGGCTGAGGAAGAATTTTTAATACCCTTGGCTGATATTTTATGAGATAAAGAAACTATTCCGTCATCACCTTGACTAAAAGAATATTCATTAATCGGTTCAATGACCCCGCTTGGAATAGTATAAGACTTTAAAGAAATAGAATATGGAACTTGCCCTCCAGAATAAAAATAATTATTACTGAAACTTAAATTATCAATAACAACATTTGTCCAATCATATAAAGTAGAACCACCGATTTCAGATACAGTCAATCTCCCAAATTGTCCAGTAAAAATATTAGTTAGAGTGTTAATGGCCCCAGAACCGTTAATGCCTGTGATAAATCCATCTAAAGTTATTTGGGCTACTTGTCCCCATCGTTGATTGTAATCAATAAACTGTTGAGAAAACCTAACTAGCGGGGTTGGGCTAAGAGTGCTATTATTATATGTTACAGATAAGTCTCCCATATTAAGATGTATATTTCTTTACTGTATAATCAACGGTCATAACCAATTGAATAATCCCCTCTGAATTAATTGTATATTTTATGTCAGATAATTGATAAGTAAAAGCTATGGGAATTATATTAACAAATTGTTTCATAAATAATTCTATTCCATGTCTATATAAGGCCGTTAAATATGTAGACGTATTACTTCTAAATGTCGTCAAAAATTCATTAGGATTATATCCCGCTCCACCGTCTAAGGTTATTTGAATTTGTCCTCTTTGTGTTTGATAAGCATAATTAATGACACTTAACTTTGATGGTCTATTGACCACTTTATATTCTGTAACTATATCTACTGGTCGAGTGTCCTGAACTTTTGTATCTAAAAAATAGAAAAATACATTATTAATCGTAACAAAAAATCTTGGATGATTAGAATATTGGAATGTGGCCGTAGCCTTATTTTTTTTAGATGGCCAAGAAAATGATGATTGAATCCATTTGATAGGTAAAGCGGCATTATAAAATTGACTATTTAAATAATAGCCTGTTACTGTTTTCGGAGACGAAATATTAACCCCAGACAAAGTATAAATAATATTTCCTTGTGGGGGCGATTTTCTATTAAAAACATAATCAAAAGAATGTTTAATGTCTATTAGGTTTTTTTCGTCAACATTCATTTCCATGGTTTCATTCGTGGACACGCCACTAGCTGAAAACTGAGCATCATTAGTAAATTCTATTTCATAATCAGAGGTCATTGCCAAATGATTATATGTAATGCTCGTTCGTTTTGCGCCAGTTATTAAAATATCAGTGATATTATATTGCGACGAAAAATTTTTAAATCTATTATACACATCATTGCATCTAGAATATGCAGAAGAAAGAAGACTATTACAAGCATCTCTTGATTGAGCAAAAGACATATATCCTTTAATATTAGAGGATTCTACTACGTCAATAATACCATTATCTCTTAATTCTAATTTATGTTTTAGATTATACGAACGAGGAGATGCTGCTTGCGACCCAGAAAAAGGAAATACTTCTCTTCGTTTGCTAAAACTATAGGTATGTCTAAAAGTATCAAATGTTTCACTATAATAATCTCTAAAATATCCAGTATCCCCCAAAGATTCTCCACCAGAAACACCTATCGACCCTAAATTA